>JGI24159J19872_10000402_pt1 | contig 37071 bp, 27 predicted proteins | sample Ectturendosymbi4_FD_19872 | JGI IMG/M metagenome (IMG submission 19872) | reverse complement strand
TTTCGCTAATGGTTGGTTTACTGCATGCGATGGCTTTTATGGTGCTTCTGCTTATTGGCTGAGTCATATGAAACAATAAACCATTACCATTAAGCCTAGCCCTACTCAACTGTACTGGTTACTGACTCTGCACATTGCGCATGTGAAACTACTGTATTCTAGAATGGAAAATACAGTAATACAACATGCATTTCTAAAATTTGACCAGAATCAAAACGACCCAGATTTTCAATAAAAACCGCAGAACCCCAGATAAAACAGAAAAAAAACAGATCTAGTGAAAAAAAACAGCAGTGGCAACACTGGTTCCTTCAGGGCAGTGATGCCAGGATATGTTGTAAAAACAAGCAAGAAAATTTGGAAAACAAGCCCCAAATGGGTAATTTAACGGAAAAACAAGCCCAATTTGCGCTTGTTAGGAAAATTCAAAAAAATATAAAACAGCGTGTAAGTTTAATACATAAACAGCGAGGAGAATCCGAAAAAACAAGCCCAAAATGAGCAAATTTACACAAAAACACGCCCAAATTTTGTTTTGAAGTAAATTGAAGAGCAAAAGTGCCATGAAATTTGAAAAAAAAAGGAATCCGCAAAATAGAAAACTGCAAAAAAACAAGCCCAAAAAACAAGCAAATTTTAATCAAAACATGCCCAAAAACAAGCAAGCCGCAAGTCTTCAAAAAAGCCGCAAATCCACAAAAAAAACAAGCCCAAATTCGCGGGAAAACCGCAAGGTTGGCAACACTGCTTCAGAGAAGTTTATTTGCTGATTTTGACGCAATCCTTGGTGCGATTTTTACGTCACACATACACCGGAATGTAATGAGTCAGCCATAATACGGCAAACTATTAATTGTGCCTTAACAATACTGATTGCCTCTCTGTTTTCCCTGTGCCGCTTACGAATTACGACACAGCTTAGATCTGGCATACTGTTGACAAAATGGCCGGTACTTTTACAAAACACATCTGTTAAGTCTAAGTGGTAACCCTAACTGCGTTAGGTACCTAGCCAGAGAGGAGATACAGTATTGAGTGTATCAACTCATGGGTTTATTGGGTGTTACAGAAATGTCCTTTCCACGGACATGGAATTCTCTGCTGGAGAAATGAAACTGAGGAGTATGCCCCAGACATCCCTAGCTTGGCGTTACCTTTTTCGGGCCTCGCTTTTTCACATAATTCATGATTTCTATGATTATCACTTGTTGATGCCCCTCAAAAATTTGTGGACACGCCACTGAGTGGGCCCGGTAGGAGTGCCTCAATTCAAATCGGGCCCCGCGCTTGGTAAGGCCGGCCCTGGTGGCCCGTTAACTTGCTAACTATGTCCGATTTAATTGATTTAATTGGCTGTCACTTTTCGTTGATATCTGCCATTATTACAATAGTTTAAAGTTTCACTATTAGGTTCACTTGCTATATTACGAGGTATTGTGTATGCATAGTGTACGTCGCTTCCAGTGACGTAGCCAGCCCAAAATTTGAGGGGGGCAAAATATTTGATTTTAGGCTAGCAACAGTATTGTGTTTGAGATACCGCCTCTCAAAGCACACAATGACTAGGCATTCTAAAAATTTTGTGGAGGAATGATCCCCTTCCCCCCTGGCTACGCCTATGGTCTCTTCACAGAATCTTTTTGACACAAATAGGGACAGAAACGCTGTAAACGAAACTGGAAGAACGTAGGGGATGCAATCATGTTGTTGACAAACTTGGAGCCAGAACCGGCGCCAGAAAGTCTTCAATAGGGGGCTTTGCTTTTGTGCGTGGGGGCTTCACATGTATGAAAACCCTACTGATTTATAGTGGTTCATATTTCAATTTGAGGGGCTTGGAAGTTTGTTTGGGGGATAAGCTCACCAAAGCCCGCCGTGGCGACGGGACTGCTTGGAGCTTTCCAATCATTGCATAGCTGCAGTCCTTTCTGAAAAGCTTGAGCAACCATAGCAAATTTGGAACTGTTAAAAAATAGCTAAGAATGTGAGTTGGTGGGTGCCAAACCTCANAACATTACAACTACTTCTATGTTGAAAAATGATCCCNGTGGNGGGGTCGCCAACAACGTCTCCTCTTTGTAAGCGCGCTAAAACTAAAGCAAACAGAGTGAGCAAACCACGTTTATGATTGTAGCGATGATGGTGAAACTTGCCTTTTTCACACGCAAAGCTCCCAGGCGAGCGTTGGCTGTGGCATAAGCTATTTCCTACGGGCCGTGAGCGTGTAACGCTCTTGCTTCTGGTGAGGTATGTTTGATATCTGAGGAATTTCGATGTTTGGCATGGGTGGTTTAGGTAATATGGAGAACAAACCAGAATAGCGCGGCAGAACCGTGGCGGTTGAGGCCTTTGCTCAAAGGAAGATTCAACATTGTGAGAGAAATTGGTCTCTCAGCAAAATTCAAGTATGATGTTGATAAGCTTGCCTAGCTTTTGGTCTGCTTGTGGTGAATTGTGTGGCGATTGTTTGCTACGGTCATGTACTGTAGGCCCGTCTCCAGTGGACTGATTGAAATAACTAGATGAAACCTGAACGCGTTCAAGGATTGAACAACAAAAACAGCAGTGACATGATGCACTACTATAATTCGATGTGTCCACTGTCCATCAAATGCAGTGTTTCCACATTAGGTCATTTGTCACAGCGTTTGATTCCTAGACAGACAAAAAAACTGTTTTCATTTGCTGCGCGCTTCGTTTGGCAATCAACATCGCTCGCACAGTTTGAAATCGGTTGGCAAGCTTCCTGGCAGGTGGCAAGGGGCTGTCTATCTGCAGTAGGTAAGACTTTCAATTCACGTGATTAATGAAATTACATATCTATTTCCAGTATAAGATAAACCAGTGGTTTCCAAGTGGTTCCCAAACTTGTTTGAGCTGTTAACCAAATCAAGGTAGCGATTATATCATCATCATGTCATATTACCCTCAATATTTCGAAGTGATCATCCATAATACAGAACATCATTGTGGTTTTGGTTCTGCGTTATCCCCTGAAGAAATGCATATTACCCCCAGGGAATAATTCACCCCCACTTTGGGAACCACTGAGGTAAACAGTGTATTCAATTTCTGGCAGTTTTGTTTTGTTTTATTGAACAGCTTTATTAGAAATTATTAAAAGCATGCATAATTTTGCTCACGTTATGTTAATATTTCAAGTTCTTAGTTACTTTATTTATGGTGCCTATCTGAGCTGTCAAAATTCTAAATAATCTGGCTTCAATACTTTTTGCACAATTGGCTCATATATAGTATCTGTGGAAAACTACTGCTTCCTCTACCCTGTTTCATAAGGCACCAGTCTCGTTGCCACGGGTGGGCTTAGCCCCCCTAAACAATGTGGCCAAATTGAAATATGAAACACTATAAATAAGTTTTTGTCAAATGTTGGAATGTCAAGCTCCTTTGCACAAATGTAAAGCCCCCCTATTGAAGACTTTCTGGTGACGGTTCTGTAAAGGACCTGTTTATACAAATTACTTTCATGTATATATCATATTATGTGGTATGTTGATGCAAATGGGTTCTGGTAATTGAATTTGCATGCAATGAGTTAATTTGTCCAGACCACTAGATGCTGTCGCAGGTGATGACTTCACAGCTTGCAAAGCAGTTCTAGCCAGCTTCCATAATAATGTAAAATTGTATTAATCATTTGTCCTGTGTGATGATATAAAAAAAGCATTTTGATTGTCTGCAGTTGTAACAATGAAATAAATAGTGCTTACCCTCGGAGTTCCTTCAAAGTTATGCTGTGGCCAGATCAAATTGCATTTCTGTCTATTGCATAAAAAATTTTGTGCTGTTGTTGCGCTAACGCCTTTTCCCTATATATAATGGTGGGTAAAAATGATCGTAGAGCTGTTGATGTTACGCTACGCTGCAGGGTGTGCCGGTGCTAATTTTTGCTTTTGACTTTACTTCAATTTGTGCTACGGATCAAATTGCAATGATGTAACTAATGTTTCATGCTCGTGTGCTGGTGGGTTGTAAAACTTGTTCAGTCCCATTTAAATAGTCAAGCATTTTTAATTTGCTGAGGTCAAAACAATTTGCACATGTAATTATTTGGGAAAAAATTAATCTTTCCATGTTGTGCAGATGAGAATAAAAGCTAACTATCCTTTTTCATGTACGGCTACATTCATTATCTGCTAAAATTAAAGTGAAAGTGGTTCATAAACAGTCTCACCTCATCTTTGACATAGATTGAACTTCACTTGCAATCTTTAACAGTAAAAAACGAAGACAATTTCTTTGTAAAGGGTTGCGACTTAGCTGTTTAGCCTTGGATTGTTTATTGCTCTGATGCTTTCCTTTCACATAGCAAGAATATTTGTGGCAGTAATGTCAACTCAAATGACATGAGCAACAGCACCCATTTAAAGAAAAGTAAATGGTTGAAATTCCTTGTTTTGATAGGAATTTATGCAAATCTGTGTGCGTTTGAGTTGGAAAATTTTTGATATAAAGAATGGCCTGAAGGGTGTCATTATAAAACAAGGTTTACCAATAAAAAGAAATCCAATAAGTGTTGGGTGCATGAAAGACAAAATATCAGCTGTAATCATGTACATGCTGGCATGCTGGTGATTTAACAAAGCATATATACCTTTGTAATAGTTATTTTCAATTTAAATGCAGATTCCTTGGATTGTGATGACAGCATTGCCATCTCATGGCATAGAAGGTGATCCACCCACTGGCTTGCAGCATGATTCTAGTGACACAGAAAATAATAATCCCGATGGTTGGAGTGCAAGCTGGTACAAACCAATTGAAGAAATTGGTGTTGGTGCCTATGGAGTGGTGTACAAGGCTCGAAACACCAATCCTGAAAGTCCACGAAAGGACCAGTAAGTTTCAGACTAAACTTATTGTTTTTAACTGAAAAGGAAATTATTGTTTCTTATTGATAACTTACATTAATCTACTGGTTTATTTTAATTTCGAATATGCTGCAACCTTTACTTTTTACATATTGCGTCCTTAAACAAGTAATTAAATTTTAGAGTGCAAGTTCTCTGTGTATTTTACTTTGTAGCTTCTTGCTAACTAACAAGTGTTTTTGTTGTTTGGCACTATATTAAGATAGGTGTTTTTGATCTTTTATTCGTAAAGATTACATTTGATTTTTGCATTGAATTTGTATAAGTGTTAATTGACCAATGTTAGATATTACCATGACACTGTATGCACCTTTCAACATTATATTGGTATGTGTGTGTAATTGCACCATAAGAGCTTGTGCTGAACCTTGGGTAGTTTCTGCCCAACAGGAGGCATATGTGAAATTGCTGTATTTGCACAATTGTCATATGGAATCAAACAAACAATGTTTGTCAAGAGGAAATCACAAAGAAGCAAAATCAAAGTCACAGTAAACAAAGCATGGCATGCTGAAATTGTTCTTATGTGTATGTCTTCAAGCATCAAGTAACCATTTGATAAACCTACCAAATTCAAAGTCACATTGCACCAAACCTTGAGACCTATCATCAGAACCTTTGTTAGCTAATGACACATATAATATTATTGGTATCTAGTTAAAAAAATTGTGAAGTAGTTTTGTGCAGTGTGTTTACCATAATAACCTCCTACCTAACTGTACCATGAATTATCATACACAAAATTTCGCAGTCAATCAGAAAAGGTGTGAATAGAGAGAAAGAACAGTGTGTGTTAAAATAAAAATAGCAGTTAAGGAGGTCTACACTCAACATCAACGTATGGATAGTAAACCATGTCAGCATGTTGACAAAACTAAAATAATAATATTGAATGTGTTATTTATGATTTTTGCAATGTTTGCTAAAATAGTTCACAAATTGATATTGAATTTCCTTATAAAAATGTTTGGTTTGTTTTAGTGGTTGCAGCTAAGGTTTAACTCCAAGATGTCGATGAAACAAGAAGTTCTTAAGCGAAACTACGCCAAAATAAAACACACCTGTTAACATTAATCGCACTGATTTCCAACTTTTGCTGACAGTTGTATGAATCCTCATTCACTTGCATGGTCAGTTGCAAAACCTTACTGGCACATGAAACATTGTATCCTGGTTGTAACGGGTACTTGAAATGTTACTCCTGTTGTGGGTGTCGCATTATTTGTTTTGCTAAAGTACAAACTAACAAATAATAAGATGTTACATGAAGAATGTGATGTAGCTGAGGTGCAAAGCAAATTTAGACCATTTCTAACTGCAGGGCAAAGACTGGGATACCTTTAGTGTTGTGAACAATGTAAAAGTAGTTTATTAAACTTGTGTGCTGCGTGCTTGGACTTCCCTCCATTTTGTAAGCAATGTTCTTGGAGGTGTGCATGGATGCATTGATGTCTGTTACACTGGCAGCCATGAATGTTCAATATTGGTTGTAATGTTATACATTAACTGCTAGCTTGGAAAGCAGCAAATGCTGATAGTTTAATAAATACATAAAAACACTACATAGTGAACTCTGACCCATGTACTGCTTATATTTTAGAGTGTTCCAAGTCATCTTTGGAATTTCAAGCTATCTATTCTAGCCACAAGGTCAAAATAATCATGTATTTTGCATAAGGTGGAGCATAAATAGAGCTTTTTACTGATGTCCAAATGTAGCAGTTGAAGCAGGTATAAAGGCAGGTACTTGGGATTTGTGCATATTTTATTGGGCAGAATTTAATTTAGTGTTGCACATTTCAATTAAGCTCATATTTTGATTTCCTTGTTCCTCTTTCATTTGGTGTTTGGAAATAATAGAAAACATGTTATTGTCCCAAGTAGCAGCTAAAGTAGTGGTTCGATGAACTGTGCTGTTACATTAAGTTCACAAAATTGTTTAGGTTTTAACTGGCATAGCTGCTTTTATAGATCACTGCAACTCAGTGGTCTGCAACTGCAGCATGCAACATTTTCTTGATTATGCAGCTTATGCATTATGCAACTTCTCACATTATGTAGCACAGAGGTCCCCAACCTGGGGTACATGTGCCTATCCGAAGGGGTACATTTAAGGTTAGCAATAGAAGGGAAATATATATTTTTATATCTTTGATTTCCAAATATTTATACATATATCAGTGAATATTATTTTCAAAAGCCGCAATATGCTTATTTAAAAATATATTTGTGATTAATCATGACAAAATATTTTGTCATAAGAAATTTTAGGGGTACATGTTCATCTGTCGAAATGCTGAAGGGGTACATGCTTATCTTTCGAAATACTGAAGGGGTACATGCTCATCTGTCAGGATGCTGAAGGGGTACATGTTCAGAGAAAGGTTGGGAACCCCTGATGTAGCATCTTCTCAAAATAGAGTTTTCTTTGCAGTGCAGTTCGAAGTCAGCAAAGCGCCAACTTAAAAGCTAACCTAATCAATTTCAATTTAACAGCCAGCAAGTACTAATCAATTTAACAGCCAGCAAGTACATTTTTACATGTGCTTTGCATATATTTTTTCGTTTGAAAGCTAAGTAATGCTTAACCTGAAGCTGTGGGCTGTTAGCTCAGAATACTGCAGTTGACCGTAAGAGAAGTCAGAATGCATTTTCAAACCCCAGCTGTTCTCACCAGCTACCTTGCTAAGTAGGAAGTGTGATGAAGCTAGTAGTTGCAAAAGGTTTTGTAGTTTTTGCCATTGGAATTTGCAAATGCTTTTATTTCAAATAGTCATTCTATCTCACTGGTTCTCAATCTTTCACTATCTGTGGCCCTCCTATGGAGACTTTGAACACCCGTGTCCCCAGCCCTTCAATAAAAAACGTAGATTTCGTTTTAACGTATTTACGTTCTATTATCTAATTTGTCATGCTAAATGGAGAAACCAGTGGAAGTCTCTGCTTGTGGCTCCCGTGAAGGCCTTATCCCTCCGGGGGTCACTGAACCCAGTTGAGAAAAAATGGTCTTTGTAGACCACCAAGGCTCAATATATATGCTTATGGTGCAGCTACGCGCCTTCACTATCAAACAATGAGGTAATTTTGAGAAGCTGGTTAAAAGCCCTGACCTGGATATACGAATGTGTCTATTACATTAAACGGTGAAAAGTAACCAGGTTATGTGTATTTGCAGATTTGTTGCCATGAAATGTCTGAGAGTAGAGAACACGGAACAAGGAATGCCTTTGAGCACTGTCAGGGAAATTGCTCTTCTGAGGCAGTTGGAATCGCGTGAACACCCCAACGTTGTTAGGTTTGCACGAATACTAAGTTGGTGAAATCTAATTGTACACAAACATGAGTAGTTATGTGTTGCGCATGAACGCCTGTGCTTCGCTCTGTTGTGGTATATAAGGGATGCGAAGAAATCATCAGAATACCAATGCCCTTGTCGGTACGCGTCGCAATTTCTTACGAATGTTTTTGCAGTTTGTGAGGAGATCTCTCATGACCGAGCTTTTGTTGGCTAATCCGAAGTGGCATGAAATGCCAAATTAAAGAACTGCTTTTTTAAGCGATGCTCATTGTTGGTCATGGTTGGTTTGTCAGCCATTCAAGTAGGATGCTTGAAATTCTTTCCTGCGTTCTCTTCAACTCTTGAATACACGCATAATTGCTCTCTGGTTGAGAACAATCATTTTTTTTTTTAACTGAACTCATTTCGATCCTGACTTGCATTGAGTTTTGTGACAACAAAAATGGCCTTGTCGGTACCATTTGTCTTCTGTCCGATTACGCATGACAAGCGGTAGGGTAATCCCTGGTACTCGTAATCACGTAATTCTTACATGTTGCTGCTTTGTTTTTATTCAGACACAACTTCCATGTTTTCTACTCACGCCGATAGTGTTGAGCACTGCCAATTGGCTATGCTAAAATTCGTTGCGAATGGCATGTCTAGGAAACGCATTGCCTGTGCAAGTGTGCAAAGAAATCTTGCAGCTTGATGTGTTTGCTTCGTTTGTTAGCTGTTCGATTCTGATACGTTGAGTGTTTTATACTGTCATCAAATTACCTTTAAATTTCTTTGCTGTTTCTGAAACCGAATCTGATCTTTCCTAGTCTTACAATTAAGGAAGGAAATGGTTCTAGCTATAATTAGGTTCACCATCCGCTGTTAACTTGAAAAACGTGGGTAGCCAGGCAAAAAACAACTCGCATACGGAATGTTTAATGTTATGTGGCTATCGTTCTGCGTTGCGCATTGGATGGACTGCTTAAAAAGAACTAAAAGAAGGAAAGCAAACAAAAGCTTGCAAATAAAGCCTTGTTGATGGTGCTATTTGCTCCATTTGAGAATTTTCGGACTAGTTCATTGTGTTCAGCGTAAATGACCCGGAGGGACGTAAGTGTGGAAAACCGTTAATGCCTTTCCCACCATTCGTTCTGACTTCGAACACCGCTGTAAGTCCCCATGCAGACCTGCGATAAACTCCACTGCGTATATGTGTGTCGTCTAGCACTCTAGCTCTTCACGTTTTTTGATACGACAAAGTGAATGCTTGTGCAAAGTGCTAAAACCTCTTTCTCCAATGCAGCCAAGGCCCTTAAAATCAAAAGCACGACACTAAATTCGGATTTAAATGCCCCGCAACCACTTCAATAGGAAATCATATGAACGCTACTGAACGATTTCGTGTAGCTTCGAGACCTGCTAAACGCTCCTGTCACCTGTAAGCAGCAATAGCGATCGATGCTTTATATTGTCCCACCTACATTTTCAGGCTTCTGGATATCTGCACCGGCCAGCAAACAGCGCGCGAGACCCAGCTGATGCTTGTGTTTGAATATGTTGATCAGGATCTGGACATGTATCTTAAAAACTCTGCCGACACCGGCCTTAGTTCTGCAAAAATCAAGGTATAGTGCTTTTCTTCTGCGCTGCATTGCTAGTAGAGGGTTTACAGAATTGGCCCAGTTAAAGCAGGAGGGCTTGGGCAACTTCCAGCGCAGCCGTTTTTGTTAAGGGAACACCCACCTCGAGTTGGAGAAAGGAACTGGTTGAATTTAAAGCTTAGGTAGCAAGTGACTCTGGTTAGATCACAAATGTTTTAGCATCACTTGCATGATACCTGTTGTTTAAATTGGTTTGAATAAAGCATCCAATTCCACGCAGAATGGCAGTGTAGGTTTTGCAAGATCACAATGATGGTCCGGTGTTACAGCCAAATGAAACTAAGTCTATAAATAAGGCTAAAGCAGCAAGTGTCTTTCAAAAAATCAATTGCAAAACTGTGCAACGAAACACCTTCAAGGTTTAACATTCTGTAAAATGATTTTCATTGTGCTGATGATGCCAATGTTTGATTGCCGAAACGTTGGTATATAGGTAATGTGTCGTTTACATCAATGAAAAGCTTTCCAAAAAAATAGTATTTCAGCCACCACCAGTGGCCTTCATTTTTGGCGTGAAAATTATCACTGCCGCTGGAGATTGGGAGAATGCACAGCTCCAGTCGGCGCGCGCAATCCCAGAATACATGTAAAAACGCACGGAGTGCAAACAAACACGTAAGCGAACACACGCACGCGCGCATTGACTGAGCAAAATCTCTAAGATGAAGATTGTGAAAAAGTTACTGTTAAGTGCTGCAGACGCCGCCCACGCTTCAGCCGCGCGTTCAATGCTCTCTAGTGTGGCAAGGTAGGGGGGTATCACAACCGGACTTCAAGTGGACCTCGTTCCCGTATCGAAAGGATCGGTAGCGATCTTTCCATGGTGCACCGGTGATAAAGCCGCAAGTTCAGATTTATAAAACGTAGCAGAATTTTAACAACTGGATTGCAGAACGGCCATTTCAGAAAGTCATCCTCTAATATGCACTAAAACGAAAAGCAAGCACCTTAAAAATGAAATTCATCGTTTTGAAAAACAGCCACGCGAGTCGTCTACCCACACATTGCCATCAGTTTGTCTGAAATCCGCTTAGTTTAGTTTTGATTTCTACTTTTAGTGATCTACAAAAGCTACGTGCGTGGTCGTTCGGTGACAAGAACTAATTTGCGGACACGTTCAGCCAAACTACAGCGAATATGGCATATATATACGTATCTTTTCGAGTAGTGGTAAAGGACTCTTCACCGGTAACTCAACCACGATACCATTCGTTCCATTTCGATGTCTGAATTTTTAAATTTTATGTCTGCGAAATCGAACAGGCAATCAATAGTAATTGAGGATGATGGTCTATATCAGGGATGCGCAACCTGCGGCTTTCGATAAAAATGTATGCTGCTGTGCGCATGTGATTTAAAATATAAGTTATGGCGGCCGTGCATTGATAACTCTTTGTCAACTGTGTGAGGACGCTCAGCAAAATGACGACCAAACAGATATGTGGAAACAGGCTTGCAATCTCAGTGTGTGGAAGCAGAACAGAAGCAATTAAAAAAATCATCTGGAACTTACTAGCGGCCGTAATTGCTAAAAATGAAACCAATGTACCCCTGCCCTTGATGAATAAGACGGGGTGGGGGACACTTTTTTGAATTCAAGTCAGGTTCATTCAATGAATGGAGAAAACACAAAACTGGGTCAGGTCCACACCGCCGTGCTACAGATTTCGGCGAAATACCAAGTTTTTGAATGGTTTTTGTTAAAATGTTTGCTATAACCGTATGAGATCGCGAGAAAAGAAATTTACGCCTTGGACCTTAAACTGCACAGTACTCAGAATGTTTAAATCAAAGTTGCGAAACGAAACTTTTGCATGCAAAAGTTGCGAAAGTTTTACATGAGCTTTCAATCAAGCGCACCCTGGGTTTAATAAAAACGTATCGATTTTGTTGGTCTTTTGCATTGTAGGAATATGTCAGTGATCGCTTTTGCATAGACTTGTTCTTTACAAGCAAAATCCCTTGCTTCAGTATTTGTCATAATCATCATCGACAAAGTTGCCCAGGCTTGCCTACCGTCGAATGTTTCCAACCCCCAGTGTTCAAGTTGAATACGTGCTTGAGTAAGCGTGTGCATAAGGGCGTTTGAGAGGAAATCGTTGCCTTATGGACAAGGTTGGTCCCGTGCAATATAGTCTCACTTGGCAGCTCCAACTGAATTTGGCAGTTATCTACCAACGAAAAAGCAGTGTTAGATATAGAACCTAGATGGTTATGAACTGTCAGAAATGCGCTTTGAAGCCGAAAAGATTGCCGCTGAAAGGATTTTCAAGCGGTGCCCATGTTGTTAAAACAAAAGCGCGTTTTTTGCCTTTGGCAAAGCTTTTCAGTGAAATTAGATAGTTTTTTTGTGACGCTGTCGCCAAAAGATGTGGCGTTCATTCTGCTGCTTTAAGGTCTAGTAAATAAATAATCGCTTTGGCAGTGTAACTCGACACTTGTGTGGTGTTGTGTTGCGCACACGTCGTTTTGTCAGTAAAGTTGCTGGACTGACTTTGCTCACCAGCCTCTAGTTGAGCTCATCCTTCGCTTCGTAAATAAATCGCAGTCTGAGTGTGTTCTTAGTTCGCATTTGTAACCAGTTGTCAGCACATGCGGATTTGCGTATGGTGAATTGCTCTTTATTGTTTATTGAGCCTGACTGTATTAGACCAACAATGCTGTGAATTTAGCTGTGGTCTGAAGAATCAGCCCACAATGCGTCATTAAAAACGTTATTTTTTATTAATGAAATTGTTATCACCCAGATTTCATTCAGCCTTAATACTATTTTGGTGGAAACAGGTTTTGCGATCACTGTGAAACTCGTGCTGCTGCGGTAACAACATTGTTCAATCCCTTCGGTCATAGTACGTATCAAGTGAAGATTTTCACTTCGTTGTTTTCAACGCCATGTTCATATGATCTTGCGTCGACGATTGACTTTCTTTAAGCCAGTAAAATTGAATGACCAAGTCGAAAAAAAATTTTTTGTTATTGATTTTTCAATTGGCCGCATTACTTCTTTCAGGAAAAAGGTAGACTTTATCAATCTTAAAACTTTATCTGATTGGTTGTACGCCGAAAAACACAAAGACGTGTAAAAAATCCTTTAGCTCTGTGCGAGAACATGTAAGCTTTTGTTAATTAAGCTGTTGACAGCATCCAACGGTCCTTACTAGGAACGGAAATTGCAAATAGCAGGTGATCTACTGTACCAAACGTTGGCGTTTAAACGGTTAGGTTGCGGTCTAGCTTTTGACACAAGGAATTTGTTCATCTATTAATTGCTGAAGAGAAAACGCACTGATTTTGAATGTCCCAAGTTGTTTAGCGTGCTACGAAAGGTAATGTGTTTGATTGCAACATCGCTGAAGTGAGCAAAAGTTCATTAATCTTCCAGCGCAGTAGAGTTAGCTAGGAAGTGTTGTGGAGGTTTTGAAAATATGTTTGATGGTTTTAAAAAAGTGTGTTGTGTGTTATATCGTTTTCCAACTACAGGTGTTGGAGCTTTCACTTTGTCTTATGCGAACGAGTGCCATACCTTTTTCATGTTGCATCAGTGTGAGTTCTCATAGCTTTCCTTTACGCTTAAAAGCTCTTGCACTTTGCAGTGCTGCAGAGTGGCTGTACTGCGCATTCTTGAACCATGCTTACGTGTTTCCAATTGCTTACGTGTTTCCAATTGCTTTGATTGAAACATACTGTAGCACGATTTTTTGCTTCTCAGTAGTTAGCTGATGCTTTCTCCCAAGAGTTCCATTTCCTTCATGGAAGAGTAGCTTAATGCTTAACTTAACAAGGCAATTTTCGTGCATTCGCAGGATATAATGTGGCAGATGCTCCGAGGTTTGGACTTCCTACATTCGATGCGCGTCATCCATCGCGATTTAAAGCCGCAAAACGTGCTCATTACAAGTTCAGGCGAGGTCAAGATCGCCGATTTCGGTCTGGCCCGAATTTACAGCTTCGACATGGCTCTGACCGCCGTGGTAAGTTTAACTACGGTATTTTGTGGAAAAAGTTAGTATTTCTTCTATTTATCATTTCTTAAGTCAGGTCTTTATACATGATTTGCGTTCGTTATTGTTATACCTTTTCATTACAAGAGCTATTTAGGTTAGCATCAAAGCTGCTTCCGTCGGGTTCAGCCTAATCAAAACACACTGCTACCCACTTGATGATGCCGCACCCTCACTGATTTTTGGAGGCTATTTCCTGATGAAGGTGTGCCACGAAACTTTATGAACAGAAAAATGTTTCTTACTTAACTTTGCCTATTCAACCAGCACCTCAACAACGTGTATGTCTGTCAACAGCGGATAGAAATTGGTGACAAAAATGAAAACCGTTTTGAATTGGATTTCGGCCACCGTGCAGATTTCGCTCTTACATAACATCATCGAATTCCCAGCAAGTACTTCAACCCAGCTACTCTCTTATCGTTACCGCAGGCAGTACGTAGATTCGGCCGATACAAATTGCGAGCAACGAAGCGATTGTTGTCTTCTGTGCACAATGAGTGTTGTTCCAGCGGTAGCAGAGGTTCAGAAAGAAACTGGTAGCCTTTGTGGCTTGACAGGGCAACATACGCGACGTCGAATTGCTTTCTGATTTTTGAAAATTTTTGGCGATTCATTGTCAGGTTCCAGTCCCCTGTGATTTTGTTTCGTTTTTTTTTTTTGCTGGATCGCTGCTTCATCAAACACCAAGCTTGACGTTGTGCAAGAAGTGTTGCGTTCACTTGCTGCGAAGACTGTATGGTTGGGCACTGTAACCTTGTATTATTCAAGATGCCACGGCGTCAACCCCTTTGCCATAGTCGGATGTGCCTCTCGCCTTTCTTATATGATTTCTCGGATCTTGAACACGAATAGAGCGCTCGGATAGGTGCTGGCGTTTTGACGATGCGCATTGTTGACGCGACATCGTGTTTTGGTCCTTCGAGAAAAGAGAAAAACCTGCGATTGATCTCAAGTGACAGAAGACTGACTTAATTGGAAAAGAGCAGGAGCGCTAAGGCGAAAGCCGAGCGCGCAGAAAGCTCCGATATACTTGAATAAGTTTAATTTTTTTTTGAAATCTTTTTCAGCTTGTTTTTTAACACATCTTGGTTTTCGTCGCATTTTTTGCGCAAAAGAAAACTGGGTGAACGGGAGAAAAGAAGGTTCTAAAGTCGTTCTTTGTATGCAGCGCCGCTGAATGTGACGTGTGGCAACCTCGCCGCGGGCGGCCATATACTCTTTTGTCTCTAAGCGACGTTTGATGTGAATGCGTGGGAGAGTGCTGCTCGACGCGCACGCTTGCGTTTTTCTCTCGGTCTTGCAGTCACGTGTGTCGTTCACAATACACGTGTGTTTGACCTTCCACGGCCTGGTTCANGCACATTTTTCGCTTATCGCAGAGCGGCGTTTAACATTCCCAGTTGAAGCTGCATGAACGCTGATGCCGCTTTAATATCTGGCGCGTGGGAACTGACGCTGATGATGGTGCTACATATTACATATGTGTCATTTCTGTGAAGTTTCGAAGTTCACTGCGCATCGCTGTTGTCTTTGCGAGTTTGTCTCCCTAAAAGGTTAAATGCATTGTTTAAACATGGGCGCTGAGTGTAGGTGTGCACGGCACTCCCGCAATTTTTACCAGTTGTGCAGCAGGCCTGCTCGTCTTGACGTCCATTTTGCACACTAAGCTGTTTTTTTCCTGTAAGTTTCTCGCCTTAAACTGTGTTCACCGCCGTTTTTGACGCTGTCGACCTAGTTGTCTCGTGACGTAGCAGCGCTAACTTCAGCGTCAAGCGCGGTCGATCAAGACCTCCTAGTTAAAACTCCTGTGTAACTAGGAGGCCTCGGGTGGATGTTCGAATAGAAACTGTTTCAAGTTCGTTTCTGAACAGTTTACGTATGCTTGTGACGTCACCCATTTCGTACGACTGGAAAAATTCCAAACTAGACGCCTGCATGTTTGAAAGGTTTTCGGTTGAAACGTTTAACACCTTCACATTTACTTGAGTGCACTCACCTGTCCTCAACCGTTATTTGCGTGATTTGTCCAGGCCCGTAGCCAGGTTTCAAGATTTGGTGGGGCACAATACATTTTTAGGGGGTGAGATTTTTGTTTTTACTATATGTTTAAAACAAACTTTTCCGGGCGCAACAAAATTTGGGGGGGCGCTGCCCTCGAATGCTCCCCCGTGGCTACGGGCCTGGATTTGTCTACTCTAAACAAATGATACCAGTTTATGCTGTGAAAAAATATTCTGGTATTCTCAGAACTGTAGTGCTTATAAACGTAGGACAACGCTTTTTACAAAGAAAACTCCTAGTTAGTGAAGATAGGTAAGCACTTTTTTCCATTAAAATTTTCATAAAAAGGACAAGAAAAGCGTCAATATGTAAGTGCCACATCCAAAAGTAAAGGAGCTTCGTACCCCTTTGAAAATATGTGGAAGGAAAACCTTATTCTCGACTACACAACTGGGGTTTACAACAGTAGTCGCATGAGGCGATTTCAACACAAATGTCAAATAGAGTTTGACTGAGGACTTTAATCATGAGCAGTGAAGGCTTGCATCCTTTAGAAAACTTATGCAGCTGCGCTTTTTAGCATTGCAGACTGCATGTACGTGTCACAAGCTTCATTTCATATTTGAAGGTTCAGAAGGTTGTTAAGTACAAAGATGCAATATATTTCGTTGAGTACCTTTTTCTGTCACTTCAACTTCAAGTGAATAAGAACGCATATCCTGATGCAGTTGTGCAGATAATGCGGATCTCAACGCATAAAACTTGTAACTTTATTCATTCTACTTATTCTGGCAACATACGAGTAAAAACATGTGCCAAATAAATTTTTGCATTATACACTATATGTGAGACGTATTTGGACGACCTCCACGCTTTCAATGAAGTCTGTGACATGTGTAAAGAACTACGCATGGTCAGAAACGCAACTGCGTGAACGTTTAAATCCTATGCTAGTAGCTATGCTCCTTCACATTTTGAAAAAACTAAACTAACAGCTAGTTTTCTCTCCTTGACAATAAAATTAGTTGCTGCATTTTCCATTCCATTACAAAAAACCTTTTGACTGATATATCAGTACTAGTCTTCTTTGTGATTTTGGTAAAATAACAATGCCATTTGACCTGCATGTTTGTGAGAAACCTTTATTACAGTATGCTGTCAATTAAAGCTTACGGTTTTGGTGAGCAGTCCCTAACTTGAAGCTCTGTGTCGTTAATACAACACATGAATCTGAAAAATTAAAGCTAGCTCTAATACTGTAAAACAAGGAGTCGTACGGTCAAAAACGCATAGGAATGGTGTTGTTATTTGCATTCTGACATTACTGCAAAAATTGTATTCGTGTGTGAATGGATGAACGCAGACTTAATTTTCTCAGAATCAACAGCAAGTTAATATACAAGAAGTATTGTGATAAACTCAGTTTTTGTCTAATGCTAAGTTGCTTGTCAGCAGTATCTTGGAAGAAAACGACCTTTTAGGGTGTGAAACAGGTCAGAACCTTTTCGTTTTTTAAGCGAACAATGACTATATTTCCCATGCAAAAATGTGCCTTGGGGTGATCTTCATCTTTTGTTTTTTTTGATTCTGTTAATCAAAGCGACTGGGCCTTTCACGACGTCTGTGTTTGTAAATAATAAGTGCTGCTTAGCCTAAATTTGGTGTCTTCCAGATTTCGATCAACGGAAAATACGAACATAAACTCGCAATAAGTAGAAACTGGTGAACTTCATTACGTTCTGTGTTACCTCTTCAATTTCTGATCTTCAAGGAGCTCTGTACGGAAAGAACACTGGATTCCCGTAAAAAAATTTTCCGGGAATGACCGCGTAAATGGTTGGCAATGGAGAAACCAGGCCACTCAATTGTTCTAACCGGCCAGAGGCGCAGAATTAAGTGCGGATCCCTACCGTCTTAAGTCCCTGTTTGTGCACAATATGTGCAAAAAAGAAACACAATTTTGTTTGAACGGTGGCCCGGTTAGTGCGCGAGCAAAGAAGTTTCAAGCGATTAGATTTGTTTGAAGTCTTAATCCATAAATATTTAAATTATTCTGTAAAGCAGGGACTAAACCTTTTCAAGCATGTGACCCAGTTAATGCACAGTGGGTTCGTGACCCACCTGTACAGTTTCTCCGATGCAACAACTGTTGCACATACACAGAGCAGAAATAAAAATAACTGAAGCAAACATGTAATAACAAAACGTGCGCTGCCATCAATGCGAAGGCTGAGGTTGTTTGTTGTTAGAAAACAGATATTCGAGGCTCAATTCACGATAACGCACAGATCAAGACATCTTCCACACGAAGCCTGCTTCTAAATTTCGTTTCAATGGGCAACAAGAGCCGCCTGTCTGCTTCAAAATGAATTCAGTAACTACATATTGTGCACAACGTGGTAGGCTAGGTGGAAATTTCCATGTTGCAATAATTTATAACACATAATGAGGAAAGGGTGCGTATTACGACATTTATAGCTCAAGAGATACCTACGTTCTCGATTAACAAGTTCATCTTGCAAAACTTACTCAATTTCAATAATACCAGGCCGTGACCCGTCAAAAATTCCTCCGTAGCCCACTAATGGGCCATGGCCCACCACAGGTTGCGAAACCCTGCTCTAAAGCATCTGTCTCGACTTTTTTCTACCTCTGTTGGTCAAGTCACCATGCTGAAACAAATGGATTAGGTTTTTAATACAAGCCGTCTTTATTACCACTTGCATCCCAAGTTAAACAAGAGTATTGTTTTATTTTGCAGTAATTTGCACGTGAACTAGCTGAACGTTAATAGTACGTAGGTTTCGATGCATCTGTGAATGGAGACATAAAAAAGTTGTACGTGGTTCATAAGCACATCTAAGAAGGCGAAGTGGGCCCATTTTGTATGGGCTGCTGCTGGTAGTGCTGTTACCCTGGTTTCGCTGTTCCAAGCATTTCGGACATTTTAAACGATGCTGTTTTAACGTTAAACATAAACCTGGATAAAAATGGCGTTCTCCATTTCCCAGTCGGTGTTGGGATAAGGTCTGTCGTCAGGCTGAAACAATTCATTTAACAGCGCATTGACGTTTTTTCTGCTTCCGCCAAATTGGCTGAAGTCCGTACATAGCAATACAGTTGTGGCTCATAGTGGCGATGTGAGAATCTGTTGAAATTCGCCGTACACTGTGTTTGCAGCACTGCAGAGTCGACGTCTGCGCGTTCGCGGTTTAAAAATTCTAGTAAAATTACTCCGTGCGCGGAGCAGCTGAGCGAACTTTGCGTGCTCGCTAAAACCTTCGGGAGGTTCCTTTTCTNGCGTAAACCAGGCTCACGGGTTTGCTGAAACAGACCGAGCAAGTGTCTCCATGTAATGTTGAGATCGCNNGTGTGCAGAAAACTGGCCAGTGGCTATCAAGAATTTATCCCTTCGGCATCGCAAAACTCAGATCGTTTATGATGCCAGCGGAAAAATGTTACGCTTTGCTTGGCGCTAATTTTAATGAATTCTTTTGCAAGCTGTTTCTTTTTTTACTAGCGAAATGCGCGTGATCATCGTAAACAACGTTGTTGATTTTACCTTACATCTTCATCTTGGAAGCCGACATTCGCCATTTGACTTAGTTTTGCTTTTCATTCATTTTTATTAATTATTCGCAGGTGGTAACGTTGTGGTACAGAGCACCGGAAGTTCTTTTACAAGACAGCTACGCCACACCAGTCGATCTGTGGAGCGTCGGGTGCATTTTCGCTGAGCTCTACAACAGGAAGTACGATGTGTTATCGAGTGTGACTGTGCAAAGATTTTTATTACAACCAGCTCGTCTTGATGGCATGTCAACTGGCCGGTGTTTTGCTTTCTGAAGCTGTTTGTGTACTGCCTGATCTCTCCGGTTCAGATGCTCGTTAGTGCGAATGTGCATGCTTTGTAACTATGTATTACGATATTTTCGGAGGGTCTGGTGACAGTTACGGAACGCAGTCTGGTGACATTTACGGAAAAATCGCAGGCTTGTAATTACGTATTTCTTTTCAGTAGTGTGTCTTGTGTTGTGTCTGATTAAATTGACGGAATGCTTTGTGGATAGTTGTTGATAAAAGAGAATAAAAGGCGTTGAAAAGAATAAAAAGCGTTGAAATCTTCGGTGACAGTGGTAGCCGCTCTGTCGTGACAATACGTATCGCTTGATGTTGCTGTTACAAAGCTACGAACTTTGTCCTGTTAATACAGGACACTTGAAAAGCATGATTGGTCGATAATCAAATCGCTGAATTTCGAATCAAAAATTTAACAAACCACTTTGGCGTCCACCAGTGTTCAAATAGGAACTTACGCGCGTGTTTATATTAAAATTAAACTTCATCGCTTGCACCCTTGAAAGTCGTACGGTAAAAAATATACGTTGTCGTGAGTCTGTTTCGCAAATATGGGTTCAAAAGACGATGTGCACGGTTTAAGAAGGACTGGCGTGTTTCAAATGTGGTGCATAACTTCGAATTTTTCAACAGTGGTTCATTGCGCTCATAATCCTTTTTGGTCTTATCATCAAAAACTTCAGTGGACTGACATTTCGGAGGGAAAATGCGCTTTAAATGCATTTCACCTGGCTATTGCCGATATTAAGCTTCTGCAGGAGATCGTAACTGGTAGACTTTTTGCAAGAACAAAGCCCAGTGTCTGGCGCACGAAATCTGACCGTAATCCAATATTTTTCTTTATTGTTTGACAGAAAATGTGCGCTTTATTCGACCATCGATTTATAATCCGGCGTGTTTTCTTAAACTGAGGACCATAGGCTTCACTGTGTGGAACACACCAGCGCTAAGAATGTTTTGTTTGCGCGCGAATGAGCAATGCATGTCGGTTCACAGCGATGATACGCTAATTAATAACAATTCAGTTTTGGTGGTATTTTTGCTAACTTGTGATCCGTTACTTTTTCATGATGCAGGCTTGTACTTGATCTTTATGTGCATTAGTTGAGCTTGTGTGTACGGTAGTTTGGCGTTCGCAAGGATTTTATTCGCAGATGTAGATTCTAATTTTGAAAGCGTTTATCGCGCGCCTAACCGCGAAAGTTGGGTTGTTCATTCTTGTGTTTCAATAATTCTCGCTGTATTGTGATCTTGTTGCGTAATGGTTGCTGTTTGAGCTCGTTGAAACTTAGTCACAAGCATTAGCAACTATTTTAGAAAGCTGATGTTTTACGCGCAATTTCTGAACATCCAAGGTAGCAAACGAAATTAAAGAGGATGTTGCACATTGGGCCCAGTTGCTTTTGTTACTTCACTCATCGAATATTTAGTTTTCATCATACGATGAACTAGTGCTAGCGAATTTGTTTCTCTTGCAGGCCCCTATTTCGCGGAACTGGAGATGTCAGCCAGCTAAGAAAAATCTTCGAGTGAGTACCTGCCCGATTTCACAAATGAATTTAAAAAAATAAATGTAGCACTGTAGCAGATACTAGATATAAACAACATACCCCTCGCTGCGGCCATTAACTGACTAGGAATCTGGTGCAAAATTATTGATACGTTTGAGCAAGCAACAACTTTTTTTAGCTTGGCATTAGCTGGTTGCGTCGTTTGTAGTGTCACGAAGACATTTATGCTGATTTGACAAAAATTCTGTTTTCTTCATGGCGTAGCTTGTTCAAATTCACGTTGTCAATGTGGGTGGGTTTTTACAAGGACGTTGTGAAGTTTTACACCGTATATCTGGCAACATCGCACGAACTGTGTGAGACTTCGCCAAAAGCGTTAGTTTTTTAGAAACATCAGGGTAGTAAGATTTCAAGAAAAGCCGAAACGGCTGGGCTAATGAACGTGAAAAGTAAAAGAAAGGAAACCGAACATCTATGAATTTCAACAGATTTTATGTCATTCTAGGAAGATCTAAAATGCGTTGAAAACTTGCTTATGTGGTTTCTGCGTCCGTTTTACCTGAGCAAGCTCCTGCGTTTTCTGAGACTCCACAAAATGGCTGCGAGTTCTTGCAGGATGCGCATGCTGTTCTAGGCTTAGCTGAGAGTATCAGCTGCAGAGCCCACGCGCTATTCTATATGTCGCTGTGCTGCGTGTATACGTTTCATTCTGCTGATCTCCAAGGAATATCCTTTCAGTAAAACACTTTTATGCAAATGCATAAGCCACTTTGTAGATGTGATGCAGTTGAAAGATCTTACGATTTTCGCATTTTTTTAAGAGTGTTACAACAAGGAGCCAAAGGTTGTTTTCTTTCGCTTTGCTGACATTACTCAAGTTTGATTGAAATGAACGTCGTACGTATTTGCTGGGTGCCAGACGTTTAATTTCTTAAGCAAACCATTCCTTTTTAGAATGTAAAGGTGTCCAACACGAACAGGGATTCGTGCTAGAGTTTTTCAAATTATCTAGTCCGGTGCCATGTTCAAACGATTGCAAAATGTCGTCAAATCAGACAGCAGCGTTGCAGTGGGCTGCTTTGTTCTTATCTACTAGTTTCTGACAGCAGTTAGCCGCGTGTGAACAAACTTGCTGATTTACATTATTTCGACACGAATTCGATTTACTGTGATTCACGCAAAATAGAAAAATCAGTATGTACTTGAAACCTAATCGCTCATTTGCCGTTTTCGGACTTGTGGTGTGCCCAACGTGAGGGCGCATTTAACACCTGTAGCGTTGCAGGTCGGGCACACGTGCCCTGTGTTGTGTTGCCCAGTTTCAGACCGTTTTTCGTCCGAATACTTGCATCTCTTTTGTGCTCTACGGTGTTAAATACGCCGTTTTACAAATTACAACAGCCAGTAGTAAGTGTGACCGGACTTGGGCAAACTTCTGAGTTGGCCAGATTAAAAAATTAACAATTTAGAACGGCCGCATAGCGTATAAGGAAGAATAAATAATATTTAATATCGCCAAAAACATGCCTTTGTAATCTTTGTAAGGTAAATTTTCTCAAACGATTTACCATACACCGTAAGTTGCTCTCTTTTGAAGTTCATTCTTTGCCAGTGTGTTCAAAGCGTTCAGCTCAAAGGTTGGGTAAACTTTGTAAATTGTATTATTGGAACACAGCAGCAACTGTTTACAAATGAAAGTAAAGTCCAACGTCACTAAAAATAACTACCTTGAGCCTGTTATTAAAAACACGCATTTATCCTCAAATTTCCTCATTTTGAATTGCTTCGAACAAAGTATTTTAGTAAATTTTGTCATATACTTCAAGCTAGCCTGAACGAAAAGTTGTAACTTGGCCACTGAAGTAAACACGGCCCAAAGTGAATGAATACCATGGTGAACTGATTTGTACAACGCAGGCGCTGTAATTGGGTTACCGGGAGTTTAAAAATGATGCGAAAGTAAAAGGATGTGTGCAGTGGGCCTGTAAAGATACCAAGCTGGATATCTCTTATCTCTCCTAAGATGAAGATAGGACTTGATCTTGACAGGTCGAATGAAAACCTTTGTTGGGCCGTAATTTTCCCAGATGCGGGATAACCACAGACATTTCTTAAGGTTGACGATTTCACATATAGAAAACTTTTATTTAGACTACTGCTATAAAAAAGCAACGAAACCCACCCCCATGCTTCTCAATCGATAGATTCCTTAGTGAAGAAAAGAAAAATGCATTGGTCATTTGGCATCCAGTTCGTTTTCTTATTTTTTTTTGCACTGAAATAAACGATTTGTGTTGACTGTGAATCATAGCCTTACTGGTACAGAAGGCATTGCTTTGTTTGCTCTGGCCAAATTTTCACCCTGGAATTTGCTTGTGGTTTTGCCCCTCTAGCTCTGGTCGTGATACGTGAGGCGTTTCCTGGGCATTAAATTCCTTCTTGCGTCAAGTTATCAGCTTGCTATGCACGTCTTTACCAGCTGTTGGATGTTTTACTTGGCGGCTTACTGATGGAAAAACTTCTGAGAAAAATGTGCTGTGTTTTTGCCTTAAGTTTTTCAAAGCTGTACTGCACCGCCCATTCCTGCAGCTTTATTCTTGTTTGTGGGGCTGTCGTTTTGCTTTTTAATAAAAAAAGATAATGTATCAGAACAAATATTGGAAGGCGAAGTAATTTTTGTGCAACACTTTATAGGCTACAGCGAAATTTTTTCCGATTTTTAGAGAATCGCCGTGCTTGTTTCCTTCACCAGCAAATCCTAGATCTTAGTATACAAGTACCGTCGAAATTGCTCGCTTCACAAACGAACGAGTTTCAGTGACTTAATTGGCTACTGAAAGGAAACATTTGTTTTTACATGCTTACACGCGTACAGTTGCTCTAGAGCAGTTTTGCTTATTGCACAGATCTTCACGCAGAGACAAACCTGATTGAATCAAATGAAAACACCCTTGCGCTATTATGGCATTTAAACTTAAACTTAATTACCATAACGTCAGCCTGCGTTCTTTTCTCCGTAGCTACTGGTTGTTTAGGCATCATTCGCACTTTCATATATTTTCCTGAATTTGATCATTTCACATTTTTACCTTTTCATGGCTGTTTTGTGCGGGGTAGCAAGCGTCGACTTCCACGTTTTTGTCAAAATTCAACTAATTTTGTTTGTAACACACACATTTTTCTTGCTAGACATAAAAAATCGCTTACTGTAATCAAATTAGCGTTTTGTTTCTGTGTCTATATTTTTTGTTGCTCTGTTCTTATAATTTTCGTTGCATCGGTTATCACAACGATTCCTACCAGCTTCATACCCAGACTGGAAACGCTTTGTCGAGCTTTAATTACGTTAACGAAGCATGTCCATGCAGCGGTGTTATCAGGTCCCGGCCTTTGAACCAATGGAACGTGATTACAGAATCATCGGCTGATCCTGTATGTTCATGACTATGCAAACACCGCCTGTGTTTGTGAACAAGCAACTTCGTGTCAGCAAAGAAGCTTTTTAGGCAGAAGTTCCTTCAATAGCTTGTTGGGGCAGTTATAAAAATGAGATCTATCTGCGACACAGCGCAGTTTGACTTGAAAAATGACCGCTCACGCTTGTATCAGGAATTTTAATTAGTATGTTATCTAGTATAGATGTTAACTAGTAACCTCAACCCGTCTTAAGTTTCATTAGGCAAGCGTTAACTCATGCTAAATTCAGCTCCATGTATTTTAGCGGCAAGATTTTAGTTAATTATTTGCTGCGTTATGTGCTGATCATGCCCTCGTGTCACGCCCTCTTCTTGGATCAAGCAATTCGGGCCAAACTTCAGGTCGAACCTGCGTCGTCTCAAGAGCCAACATTTTGATTCGTGCATAAAGATATTTTTCAAATGTAGATGCCACTAAATGTCGTCGCAAACACATTGCTGCATGCCACTTGATAGTTGTTCTTTAAAATTTGGGCTTCGGTTTTGGATTGCCTTTGCAGCGCAGTTTTTAAGACTAGCTTCGAATTTGTTTGGATGCGTTGCATTATGCGTTGTGTATAGAATATCCATAACTTATTTAAAATATCTAAACGCACTGAATGTGTTTGAAAAAATTACCCACTACATTCAGTTAAAACGCTCCGGCTCCACAGCCCTGGTCAGTAAAATCAAAATATGTGTTAATTTTATGCGAGTGTGGGACTTCAATTTTGCGTGGTGCGAAAGAATAAGCCGAGGAAATGTGAGAGTAGTCTTCAAATGTTTTCGACTCCGCCATAGGCGATCAAACGCGTGTTGTCCTTTTTCTGAAATTCGGTTGAGAAATTCCGCAGCAAAATCAATTGAAATACCTGCGAAAACATATTTTTAACTCCCAACTAAACACTATCAAAACTTGTAATGCTGTAAAGTATTTTTTGAACAATATCAATTTACGTCGTGGCTGCTTTCCCGAAAGAGCGCCATCTATTTGGCTTACCAGCGCCAACTAATGTTAGGGAAGAGTTTGCTCTAAATACTAATGCTTTCTGAAAACCTAAAGCTTCTGCTTAGACCAGTGGTTTTCAAACGGGTGCCGCTTGACTCACTAAGTGAGGAATTTTTCATTCTTGGGAGGAATGGAAATTCGTTCAAGGGAGGAAAAGCTGTTGATGAAAAAAACTTTGATTTTTATTATTTGTTTATTCAACACATTAACTACAAAAAGAGGTTGGTGTAGATGGGAATGTCTACAGTACGAAAAGGCAAGCTGCTTCAACTGCAGTGACTGACGTCATAATAGGGTTTGTTTGGTTCATAATCGTCTATTGTTTCTTCACAGTAGGTTGTGCAAATTTTTCGCAATTATATTTTTTGTGATTTTTGTTGGGGAAGAATTGACAGTGTTTGAGTTTGTAAGGGGAAGTATGAAAAAAACTTTGAGAACCACTGGCTTAGACCTTCACCAACCGCGTATTTCTGTTATTTCTTTTTGTGCTCCTTTACGCCGCCATGAAAGGTTATCGTTCTTATTGACGTCAGTTCGTTTGACGCGTTCTTCTCGGCGCTGAGCAAGCAATGTTGGAAGTGTTGCAATACACTGATCTTCCACTCACATGCCACGACTAAAGAATTTGCCTGACAGTAAACATGGTCCAAGGCGTTTTCTCACAGTTAGTCAACTCTCTCATGGAATGATTTCGTCGCTTCAAAACTGTAATGTCAGCGTAGTTAAGGCGCGTGCATAGCTTTTCGGAGCGTTTTGTAAAGTTTGAAACGATCCGCCTCCACAAAATTTACTCAATTTTGCCTTGAAGGGTCGTTTGCTGACTTTCGCGTCGTTTAAATCAATCATTAATATGCTCATGCGGTTTTGTTCCTAGCTGTTATTACAGTCTTGTCTAAATTTTAGAGGACTAATGACCGTATATGTATGCCAACGTCAGATTGGCATTTTTTATAACGGTTCTGACTCTTCTACTCGACATGCGTTTAATGAAAACAAAGAACTTGAAAAGTTTGTAAAATTGTGAGATTGCTGGCAAAGCGAATGCTGCATATATATTGCACTTTTTAGAAATTTCTGAGTTCAAAAATATTTCAAAACAGAATATTGCTATAACAACCTGTTCAGCCAATACAACACTAAAAACCAGAGCCTGCATTGATTGTGAAAATGCACAATCTCCATTGCTAGATTTGCCCGTTATTTTTTTTGACTACATCTGTTTTTCCGAACTTTTTATGCAAGCCCTAAACTCGCGTCGTTCCTTTATTGGCATCTGATCGGTTGTTCACGCTTTTTTTCATTGGAAACAACAGCAACCGCAATCTTGCCTTTGCTCTCATGGCAATACCCGTACCATCAGCTTCAGCTCCCATCGCACAGATAGTGCATTGGGGACCTATTTCAAGCTTGTAACGTACTTTACCGAGATAGTGTGACGATAGGTTATTTGCTTTCGAAGTAGTGTTAAATTACGTGGCTGCAACGTGTGAGCTCTTTGTTCGAGATTCGCTTATGGTGGAATATTACATGACGTACGTCACGTTCTATCGCAGAAAGCGATTGATTTCGTGACGTTCCTGGCCCAGCTCGAATTTCACTAACCCTTTGCTTTCCTTGCTTCAGTGTTACGTTTTTTTTTTTTGCTGCAGCAGTAGACAGCTCAGGTTAGAAACGGTCGAACTTCTTTCAGTGAGGGCCACATTGTTCTGTCAGCAGCACCCAGCGACGCGCCAGCTTCTAGAAATTGTACTTTTTTAGACTTATCGGTCAGGGCTGTCAGGCCTACAACCGCTGGGCCCGGATTCTAGATTTGTATTTGCGTGCTGAGCTCATTATGTGCTCGACTATCGTATTGCAAGTTTGTTGAGTAGAAGCGACTTGTGACAAGTCAGCGATACTCGATCAGCACAAAAAAATACTGAAAGTGTGCGTTGCCTGTACGAGGGCCGCAAAAAATGTTCAGCGAGCCGTAGTTCGCCCACCCCTGATATAGGTCGATACCCTTAATGCGATACTTTGTCATTTGCATACCTTGGTGGGCAGCTTGCTTATACACGCGTTGTTTTTGTCTGAAAGTTTTATCACTGTCAATTTTGATCACGCAACACTGAAAAAACGTGATCACATGACATAGAAAAAAACTTACTTTGCAGTTTCATAGGAAGACCTTCTGAAGCAGAATGGCCTCCAGATGTCGCCATACCGTATGACTCCTTTCCTCAACAGCCAGCCCAACCACCGCAGCGTTGCGTTCCAAGTATGGAAAAGCAAAGCGTCGAATTTTTAATGGTATGCACTGCAAAGACCTTGCAAACCCTAAAAATTGGTCGGATTTTTTTCCACTGACGCAGACTTGGGGATGAGCCAGCTGAAGCCGTTTCAGGTTACTTACCGCGTAAACGTTTGATAAATCGTAAGCGAAAAGGTCCTTGGAAAGCGCGTTAAGTATTGCTTTCGGACAGCTTCAAACGGATTTTGTCTCTGCGCGGTGGATCGCCGGTTTGCGCATGACCTGTTTGCGTTTTAAGTGCCAAGACATTGCGCGCAGACACTAGCACTGAACGTGCGAACTGCAGTCTGACTGACGCGTGCATATCAGTGGCATTCTCTGACGCGAATGCGTTTGTCCTCGGCGAAAGGTCACGTGGGCAAAAATGTGGAAACTTTATCTTGATATGCAGCTGTTGTGGTCTGCACAAGGGATTTAAACTTAACGAAAACCTGCTGTGTTATGCGCCGCACTCAGTGTGATTTAACGCTTGCGAGGATCTCGTGTTAGTTTAAGACATGACGAAGCTGGTCAGTGGTGCTGCCTTGATACTTGGCATAACCGTTGCGTACCTTCCAGCCGCAGAAATATTGGATCGCGGGAAGGCCACGCTATTGGCACAAACATCAAGTCTCACTGCATAAATATTTCCCTGATTTTTTGCAGTGGTTACCATCTTCAGTGTTAGGGTTTTTATTGAGTAGTTGTACGGTTAAAAAGTAAAAACAAAATAGTTTTTTTTTGGTCCACGGCAGCAACACAATTGCGACAGATCAATTCTTGTCTTCGATTGCGTTACAGTCCTGTGCTTGACGCTCAACCGTGTATAATTAGCTCCTCGCGTTTTTTCCAAGATCTGATGCGTTTGAATTTTCTAAATTGACTCGAGCTTGGTAGCGAAAAGCAAAACGAAAAAAGCAGGTAACTGGGCTCGTCACGTTTTGCCCATTTGGTCGTCTTTGTTCACAATTCTCGTCAAGAGAAGCTACTTATTGGATGCGGGACGTTAGAGGTCGCTGCTCTTAGTCTCCATCGCGAATTCCTCTGCAGATTTTTTAAACCTGAGGTATTCGGTCAAACTGGTTCCGTGCTACAGAAAAGTCGGTGCGAAGCTGTACAGTAGTACATGTTTTTTAATGCTGTTCACTTAAATATTTAGCATTGCGCGTTTTATCCAGTTTTTCGATGCATGTAGCTCGTGGATAACAACTCAAAATTGCAGGCTCTTCTTTCTTACTCGCGCCTTGCTGTGCGATAATAACATTTCGTAATTTTCGCCGCCTTTGCCGAAAAATGCAACCGTACGACACGTCTTTCGCGTGTTTCTTTCGTCTTTCGTCTGGAAGCTTGAGTCACGCGATGTTTTGCATTCGAGCTGTTGCGGTTAATTAGAGAGTCGAGGAGGTTGACTTTCGCACCTGCAATTTTCGCCGGCGCTACCTTGCCAGACCAGCTCAGCAACTGTAACGTTCTTCCCGGGGTGGGTGCTTCATGTCGTCCAGCCATTAAAATCGCACGTTTGCTGCGCAATTACCGAGATCGCGCGTGTGGCCGTCTTTCTCTGTCGCTTCTCGTGACAGCGTGTCAAGCATTAAATGTCGTTTGGGACGCATGTTTCTGTGATGTAGTGCGATTTTGTTTCCGGTGTTGAAGTAACAATAACGTAGCATTGAGCGTGCTCACAGCTGTGTTGTGGAATATAAATCAGCCAACCCGATTTTTCCCGATTTGTGGTCATAACCAGCGTCGCGTTTCCCCTGCGAACAGAGACAACATCGGACATCATGAAAAACGAAGCGAATGCAAGCAGGAAATGACAAATCAAAACTCGTGTGCGTTTTTTATTTGGATTTTGTCACTGTACTGATTCACAAGATCTCTACACTACCGTTGAAAACCTTTGACACGATCAATCAAAAAACGCATGTTCGCTAAGTTTACAACAGTGCTTGTCGATAAACTATAATAGTGATCCAGTTTGAACAGTGATCAAACGCTCGGAAAACTGCAAATTCGTTGCAATATTAGCTGTTACCTTTCCCAGCGATTAGAAAAATTCCTGAAGAAACAAGGGAAGAAAAACATTCGCTCTGCAGGTGCCCCAGAGCGACAATGGGCAGCTTAAGTCCCACGAGCCATGACTGTCAAAAGCAATAAGATTGCCCATCACCAAACAAGTGAACGTTAACGTTACAGAACTGCGGTAAATTAAACCGCACGAGCTATATTTGCAAAAAAAATTTCGAAAAAGTAATTTTTAGAAAGAATTTTCAGCAACCTGCTAAATATTTTTTAACATAGGGGAAGATATTTTATTTTAGTGCATTTGATCTGCAGAAATTACTTGTGTTTGATCCAAGTCGAAGGCTGACTGCGAAAGCTGCTTTGGAAGATCCTTATTTTATGGTGGGTTTCCTTACCGTATCGTGTTGTCAATTTGCCGTAATTGATTGTGTTGTTTTTTCTTTTACACGTGGTATTGTATGCAAAAAAACACAGTGAAGGATCTGCGCTGGACCCTTGGTGAACCACTTAGACAGTTTACAGTCGACATTCTCGTTTGAGAAGCAGACGGAATCAACTCAAGGTTACTGTGAGCCCAACCATCTGCTTTTCGCTGAACCGAAACCTAAAACTGAAACCTGAGTTGCGAAGATTGAGTCGAACTTGCGCATCTGGTGACTGTAGCGACACGGTCTCCTTGCGGTCCGTTGTGCATCGACACCGCAGGCGTCGAGGATTTTTTGAAAACCTTTTCGGTTAATTTGTTCTGAAAGTTTTCACGTCGTTTCCGATTTCGTTCTTGCAGGCTGGACTTCCCGCATCGGCGGAACCGACCTCCTTCTACGAATCCGACCCAATCATGCCTGTTGACCTTCCCTCGACCTCGACAGGTCGCCGCCGGCTTCCGTACGCCGAGCAGATGACTCGAGCTCACTGCAGTCACGCCGCTGACCGAAAGCTTGGCTACGATCCAGGACACGGAGGTATCGACGTGCCGGACCGCGGTGCCCGCATCCATCCTAACGCTGGCTCCAGTGAGAAGATCGCCTCTCACGCTCGCTCCGCGGGCAAGTCCGGACACCTCAAACGCGCTTTCGGCAATCCCCTTCCTCTGACTGCCAAAGACGGTGCGACTGGAGCAGGCTGCGCTGACGTCTCTGCTCGAGGGCAACCGGAAGACAGTGCGTTTCTCACGCCTCCCTCCGACCTGGCTTCGTCGTCCTCGGGCGTCGTTACGCCGTCATCGTCACGGTAGCTTCCATGCTTTTGTTTATTTTTGAACAGCAGTCTTCAAAAAGCGTATTTACAAATTTGAAGCTTTTTATTCCTTTTTCCACCGTAACGAGTTGCTCGAAACAGGCACGCGACTGTTTTTTTCTTCTGAAAGCCGTCTAGCCTTTTGGCGATACTCAATTGTGCAACGAAAAACTGACTGACCAGCTGCAGCTTCGCGTTAACGTTAGTCTGTTTGCAGCTCGTCGTCTACGTCATCTGAGGTTGGTGAGCCGGCCGCGAGTTTCGTCGATTCGGGCCACTCCACCCAGCAAGAGGGATCCTCCGGTTACGCCCCCGGCGCGTCAATTTATCTCCATCGCGACGCAAATTTGAGTAGCGCCGAGCTCGAAGCCGGGATGTCCGGGTCAGTGCAGCGCAGGGCCAAGAAGGAGTCGGAAGCAGCCGACCACAGCAGGATGTCATGGACTACTGCGGAAACTATTGATCAAAGCGGACCGGAAGCCATCATTTTTCATAATTTTGAAACTCCCGCGGAACACGAGGCTCATGTCAGTCAGACACGAGCTTCTGCGGGCAAACTCTCATCCTCCCACGAAACCGAATTACCTCCTCCATCCAGGACCGAATCCTCGTGCGATTTTTCAGATAGCGGCGCCGGGATCCCAAGCATTTCGCGAGTTTCGCGCAAAACTTAGGACGCTGCATGCCAGGAGACTCGCTAAGATTTACTCTGCGTCGAATGGGAGTGTCAGACAGATGAGCTACAAAAACTGTCGTTTCTTGCGGAGCACGCGTTCCACAGGTCTTCGACGGTGTTGCATGAAACCAGGAATGATTGACATTTAACCTGAAGTTGATGGCACTTGAACACAACTTACGCCGATGCGTGCTGTCTTTCGGTTTTGGTAAATATCGCAGTCGATTGAGTTTAGGGTTCTCGCCACCTTGTTGTTGTGCTAGCGTAGTCGCGGTATAAGCTTGCTCAGTAGCACTGTAGCGATTAGTTTCGAGCCATCTGTGTCGTGTGCACGTCCGTTGTAGACCAATAGTGCGCTTTTATATTGCGTGTTTTCACTTCGCAGCCAACGTCGTTCCTTGCTGTCAATCGCGGTATCTCTGCCATTTTACAATGCAACAGACTTGCACTCTCGCCTCTTTTTTCTACCTGCTTAACGCGATTTGTGCGGTTTGTAATCTTTCGCATTTATGGTTTAGCAGGCCTGGCTCAACGAACAGTGATGACGACTAAGCTGAACGCGTGAGGCGGTGTTTTTCAACCGGGGATCCGCGAGTGGCTGCCAGCGGTTCCGCCGAAACAAATAAAATATAGGTGCGACATTCCTACCCATCTGGTATGTTATAGACTCTGGGATCATTGCATAGGGTTCCATGAGTGACGCGAACATTTGCGGAAGGTTCCTCTGCAGCGAAAAGGTTGAAAAACACTGGCGTATGGTTTACGAGTGCCTGGTTAAGCATTTATTTCGTCGTTTCATCACACCCAGGGAAAGCCATCGCCACGTGTAAACCTTAAAGGTTTTATTTGAAAAGCCCGGTTAAGTCAGCAGCCTAAGCGGAAAGACTTTAGCTTTTGCAACTAACACTTCTTTGTAGAACTGGTGTTATTGTAACCAGGCATCGACAGGAATTGTTCGTGTTTTTTGCGCCTGAGCACGAATCAAGGCTATTCGTCGCATTTCTTGCCTTATTTGTCCGGAAAGATTGGCACCACTTCGTGTGCTTGAACATGATTCATGGAGCTCGTGGTGTCAGGCGTGACAAGCAGCTGGTTTCAATGTCTGCCTTCGCTTCCAATGTGTCATGTTTTTCGTTACGTTCGACCGACTTGGGACTTTGTAAAGTGCTCTATGCTGACATGAGGGTGATCGAACTTTTGATTCGACCCTTAATATTTTGTAAATGCGAGTTTAAACGCTGGTTGACCGTTACGGGCGATTATTTTATATTCGACGTAATGTTGTAGGTGGCAATCTTCCCATATACCTCAATGTGCGCTCACCTGTTTCCGAAGTTAAAAATGTCCATACTCCGCTCAGCAAAATAAACAGTGCTTGCGAAGGTCTCAAGTATATTTTGGCGAGCTGCTGTTGCAGCTTACTAAAGAGTAAAACTCCTGCATTCGATGTGAAAGATCGTACGAAGTCTCGTTCAGGTTTGTGCGAACTTGGCTATGAACCAGGGACTTAGTGCTGTCGCTCCAAAATTTTGGGTTGCGTCATTTTTTGGCTGACCGAGTTGCAAACAACTTTCAGGGTGCAAACAAAAAACTGTTCATCCGTTTTCAGTGAATGTTAAAATGGCAGCCTCATATCATTTTTAACGTGCTTTTGCTTTGAATATTTTTCAAGAAACATTTTGCGTGGTGCACATGGACGCCGAGTTTGAAACTGAATTGAAAAGTGTGCTTATCGGTGCGACGCGCAGTCAAAACCTCAAGTTTTCTAAACTTCGCTTTTGGTTGTTATTAGTGTCAATTGTTACGATCACTTTGCAAAGCAGGTGACCACTTTGCAAAGCAGGTGACCACTTTGCAGATGTAACACTGCCGTGGTTGCTGCAAACGTCAAGCCAATTGACGTCATCAGTGACAGACGGAACCCAAGCTTTTTTGGGCTACAACTGCAAATGTAACCAACTGTTAGGTGATTTCATCAGCTGCCGTGAAACTGATTTTAGTTGCCGTGGCCGGCAGAGTTGGGACCGGATCCGGAGCCGACTCCGGCAGGATTCTGCGATTTTCTTTCAAGCCCGGAGTCAAAAATTTGGGAAAAACTGGACCCGGATCCAGAGTCACTTTTGAATTTCGGCAGTAGCAGGAGTCTGTGCGGTCATTTCTTAAGTAAAAACATGGGTAAATTATGGTTGGATCGATGATTGTAGCCGGAGTCTGAACAGGAGTCGGATTCCCAAATTTGAAAACTTGCCGGACCCGGATTCAAAAATTTTGGAAAAGGAGCGGAGTCGGTGTCTGAAAAAGTGACTCCAGCCACCTCTGGTGGCCGGATCTCTCCGAAAACAGGACAGGACTTTTTGATCGTTTGGATGACCTAGTTGCACGTTGGTTTGAGCAACAGCTATGATCAGTGGTGAAGGTTCAATGAATCAATGGCAATCGCTGCCGGATTCGATGCGTCAAACAAGTTGTCGACGCGAAAAAACGAATTTTACTGCAATTTGCTTAGCGAGTATCATTCATATGAAGCAAGTTGTAAAAAAGGGACACTTTGCTGAACTGCTGCATCTGTGCCTTACTTTTTCGTCCCGTCGCTGCTCCACTGACCTTGCTTCTTTTTTTCCGAGCACCGTTCACGCCTGTGATTTTGCTGCCGTGACCCGCAAGGCCTAAGTGTCTAATTGCGAATCGTACTTTTGTCCGATTAGCTTTACGTGCGAAGTATGTTGCGTGCCAGGTGCAAGCGTCTGTGAAGCAAAGATTTTGAACAGTTGTCGTGGTGTGCACTGCCACAAACTTCAATCATGAGAAAGAAGGCTTCACCAGCACTCGTTTGTCTATGATGGTGCAAGGTGCGCAGCCCTTGCTCTATACCTGCCCAGTAAATCCAGCCGTCGCATACTGATATTGCTGCTATGTTTGTCTCTGCGTTCTCGTATTTATGCTTGTGCTCTGTGTTGACCAAATGTTTTGTAGCTTTTAACGTGCCGCGACGTCACAACAAGGCTAGTAATTAATGATTTCACTGATTACTGTGTTTCATAACATCATGAATTGCGTTTGTGCAGGCGCAGTCGAGATCAGAGTACCTGTTTCTGGTGAATTTCTACTCCTTGTTTCAGAAAACGCTGCAGCTCCCATTTCTCAGTTTTCTGGCGATCGCGGATCCAGGGGTATCAGTTCGGTGCATTTGACCCCAAACGACCACGGTGCCTCCATGAGCGGAGCCCCTTTTAAAAATAGGCTAGCGTTTTTCTGCTCTTCACTTAATTTACCACCGAAAGATTACAAAAATAAGCAGTGGTGGGATTCACATTTTTAAGAACAGGTTCTCTCAATCCAGGACTCACCAACAACAGGTACTTTCATTGTCACAGTCCCCAAAGGCAAAAATAGAGCTAAAATCCTAACGGCTACAGTTGTGTCTGCATATATGGAAAAGTAAACAAAACTAGCTGGTAGCGGTTGCCGTCGGTGCAGCCTTTGTAACGGCGCTCTCGTTCGAACGAGAATTTTTCGAACCTGATTTTAGTCTTCAGTATTAAAATTTAGTAACGGGTATATGAGAGGTTTACCAAAATAAGTTATAAGTGAAAGGTGTTCATGGGGAAAAGTTGAAAACCCCTGACTTAAGCCAACATTAAAGGATTAAAGAAATTCCAAGAACAGGTTCTTGGGAACCGGTCGAATCCCATCACTGAAAATCAACAATTTGGAGCCCTGTTTTTAACTTCACCAAACGTCGGGTCCTCATCCGCCCCTGTTTTCAGGTACATACCGTGAGGAAAGTCCGAGACTCGCAATGAAATGACTGGAGTATGTCTACTTTCGTGCTGAGCATGTTGTTGAGATCAGAGATAGTAGGCTATTTTCGGGGGTAATGACTGTAACTCGAGGGGGAGAGAAAAATGATTGTAACTTGTTGTACCTAACAACGTAACATGAAATTTCGAATGGGGCAATTTCCAGGTTGCGGGCCTGGCACTGTCCACGTAGACTATAAATCAGTGGTTCTCAAACTTTCATGAGCAGTGGCCCCTTCTAAGTTTAACTGGTGAAGACTTAATATATCGTGACACTTGGGTTATACAATATTACGGCAAAGCTACCTAGTGAAGGCCTCTGCTCGTGGCCCCCAAGGGTGAACGAGGGCCCCGTTTGAGATATCCTGCTATCTACCGTAAGTAAAAAGAGTTTGGGAAGTTACAATTCGTTGTTTGTAACACTTCATTATGAAGCATATTTTGATTTCACAAGAAACCGGCAATTAAAAAAGTATGCCTATATCTTCCAAAACTTTAAAAAACTGAGCTTGTTGCTATCGACTGTACAAGGTAGCCTACACATGAGACTTGCTGCAATCAGATGTGGACAGTCACTGGAGTATGTGCTTTTAACGAGGAAAAGGTGGACAAGGATATTGAGTGTATCAAGCGCTAGTTGTGTTGAATCCAGAACTAGTTCTACTTGTTTCATACTTGATATCATGGGCGCAATGTGGTGAGGGACATAGGGGACGTGTTCCCACACTTTTTCAGACGGCGGGGATATAATATGCCATGTTCCACTTTTTTCCATGTCCCCCAGCAGTATGTGGAGTGGTTTCAAATATTAAAGTTATGTTTGTCACGTTTTGTGTGAAAAGCTTTTCGTGTTAGATGGTAGGCCACACATGGCCAAGTTGATGTTGAAACAGAGGTTTGTGTGGCATCATTGATGCTGTTAGTTTATAAATTTTAGCTTCGATCAAACTAATTTTAGCATTTTTCAAATTTCTAGAGACGGCGAAAGATGGTTAACTGGTCCTGTTCGACATTTTACCCTGTGTGGTATACTGTTAGAAAGGTTATTTTCTTTCAACAATGAGAGTATTACAGCTGCACATGTGAGAGACCACAGTATAGTTATGACTTGTTTCGTGCAGGTATGTGACTGGCTTTGTATAACGTTGGTTGTCACGTATTCAGAAACAGACAACACGTAAAATTAATGATGCTAGTGTATGTATAATTCCTTACGCAATAAATTGCGATCGATTCGCTTGGTGTGGGTCACTGTTGTGGCTTTACAAATATTGCTGAATGATAAGTACAAGCTGCATCATTGCAAGGAGATGGGAGCAGAACCAGGCAGGAGATTCCTCATACAGCCGGCTGCAAAGCTAGAGCCTGAATCGTTGCTTTCGATAAGAAGAGGCGAA
>JGI24159J19872_10000401_pt1 | contig 37074 bp, 23 predicted proteins | sample Ectturendosymbi4_FD_19872 | JGI IMG/M metagenome (IMG submission 19872) | reverse complement strand
ACAAAAATATATTTGAGATTAAATCAAAATGCACAACGGTGAATTGGCAAAAAAGTACCAAGTTTCACCTTCAACACGAAAAGAATGTCCAACGAAACCAGGTGTGATGAATCTGTAAAGCAAATGTTTCGCACTTGGATGAAAGCGTTGCTGCATTGTGGACTTCGTTAAACTCAAGTAGATCAGATGACCTACAAACCAATGCATTCAGCACAAGCGCAAAGTGTACGAGTCAAGGAAAATATATATTTAGGATTTGTTGGTCACCATTGTCGCGACATTACAGGAAGTTAGGATAAATGTACATTTTATCCTTATTTCCGAGTAAAGTCCCTACGTTTTGAGCTATAGGTCAATATACAGCTAGGTAAATATTATAGGCTACTTCTCCAACGTTTTGGTTGAAATCCTGTTCACTAATGTTTGAAAACAGTCTTTTGCTAAACTCCCCATCCCAAAACTAAGTCTCCACAATAGTGCTGCTTTTTGTCTTTGGCAAAAGCTTCGCAGAGATTTGCCTGGAAATCTAACTTTCCAACATTACAGCACCATTAAATTATGCGCTGTCTGTTTCTGAATACGTGACACCCAACGTTACAGCAAAGCCAGTTACATTTCTGTGTGGAACAAATCATGGCTGTACAGTGGCCTTTCACATGCGTGGCTGTTATTCTCTCCCTCTTACAAGAAAATAACCTTTCTAACAGTATACTGCACAGGGTAAAATGTCGGACAGAAGCAGTTAACCATCTTTCACGGTCTCTAGAAACTTTAAAAATGCTAAAGAATATTTTATCGAAGCTAAAATTTATAAACTAACAGAATCAGTGATACCACAGCAAACTCTGTTTCAACATCAACTTGGCTATGTGTGGCATACCATCTGACATGAAAAGCTCTTCACACAAAACAGGACAAACCTCACTTTTTCTTTTGAAACTTCTCCAAATACAAAACCTAGAGAAAAAAGTCTGGAACGAGCTGAAAATTAAGGAAAGAATTTATAAATTAACAGGAATTCTTTACAATTTAGGTTACAAAGCTTGTTACAAATTTTTTATTACAGTTGTCATATTCATAGTGAGAACTGTAATACCTTTCAACAATTTTCGTAATACACGTCACCTTGTTTCAAAAATTTACTCATTTTTTCAATTTTGACTCAAAATATTTCCATTCCTTAGGCGTTCTTCGTTGACAGGATTTCAAATCTGTTCGTTTGTTAATGTTTGCCATATTTTCAGAACTTTGAGTTTGTGTTGTTTTTTAAACATGTCGGACCAAACGTTTAAGAATAGGCAGTTGCGATTGCATCGAAACAACAGTCCTACGAAAAAGGACATCCGCAAACTTCACCAGTAATCATGAATTTCCTCATTACCTGTGCAGAAAGGATCCAGATGAAATAAGTTAAAAGGTGTATTTCATTCTGCAAGAATTCATGTTGGTTGCTTTTTAAAATCAAAATCTGAAAAAATGTCATCATAATGAAAAGAGTCTAATTTTGCCATAATGCAACGCTTTTAATGCAAAAAAAGATGTCTAAAATTTTTCAATATCTATTAAACTTGATTTGCTCCCCATAAATCAACGTTCTACGAGCTTTGATCAAGGAGCTTTGATCAGAGGACATTTGCGAATGTAGCAATCAAGCGCAGCCTCCTTGATCATGCGATTGGTTGATGGATTTGCGGACCGCGAAACACGCCAGTTCGTTCACGTACCGGCAATCTTTTAAATGCTGATTTGCACGGCGTGCGCGCTATCGCTTGAAGCTATGAAATGAAATCTGTTTATCTTACGAGAATGACGGCTCTTGGTTTGTCGTGAGCTTGCCAAACGTAGAGCATTCAAGTCTCGAAGATACGCAGAGAAAATGCCTGCAAACTCAGCTATATATCCCGAAAAGTTAGTATTCTGTCGAAGCAAGGGAAAAACTTCAAACCTGCCCAAGCTATAGAAACGAAGTTTTCCGACGGAATATGTTGTTTTCTTATGTGTGGCGCGACACGGTTTGTTTGCTGACTCATCGTCACGTTGCTTGGAGCTGGTCGTACAGGCAGTAAAATAAAATTTGCTGATTGTACTGACTGCGTCAACTTGGTGGAGACCTATCGTTGGAATGTTTGTCATGCGAACGTTGTTGTTTTATCATTTATTATCTTTTTCACCAAATTTCGTGAAATTTGTAAAAAAGCTGTATCGTGTTGCTATGTGCCGTCCGCTGAGCTGCGAATAAAATATAACGGCAGTCGGTTGTATCTTTTGATGAAATTTCCGTGACTTTTTGCATAATTTGTAATAATTTCAGCGTCGTAAGAAATATTAAAAGTGTCAATAAATTTAAACGTAATCATTGGTCATTGAAATTCATTGAGGTTAATCGCAATGTTCTATCAGGTCTTTCTACCCCAAAAAGGTAATGTAAGTAAATTATTTGGGGTTTTATGGAAAAATAAAAGAAGCACGAAGTTATAGAATAAATTGACTGCGTTCCCTTGTTGCTTTTTGCAGGAACTTCTTTTCTTTTCTTCTTCAAAACGATTTTAATATGTGTCCTTGCAGTGAGGGTAAAACTGCATTTTAAAAATGTGCTTCACGTCTTTTAAGTTAATTTACCTAAAACATACAGCTCGAAAACTAGATTGATTAAAGCTTTCTCTGTTTTGGTAAATTGGAACGTAAATTTCAATATTTATCAGTCTTTCAAAATTTCATAAAAATTTTGTGCGTTCCTTGAAGATGATTGCGTGGGCAGGGCAGCATTTTCGTAAGAAGATGCAGTTCTAGCAAATGCATTTCAACACACTTAGGGCACATGTTCAAACTGTATTCCACTGTCAATGCCTGCCTTTAAAACTTTTTCTTGCCATGAATGAACTAACTCAGACGTACGGGAATCATAAATTTGCTGCAACCACGATCGTTCCATACTTTTCTTGATGCGGCTCAAATAAGTCGTTAGGTTTGGAACGCTCATTGACAATACAACCTACGACAATTTTGGTTTTAATTCAGCTTCTAACATGTTATTGAGAATATGAAATGTTAGTGAGGATCATTTTTGGCTTATAGGCCAAAATTACACCAAAGTGGATGTTTTTTCAAGTGGACTGCATCACAGTTTTCCCGGTAAAAGTTAACTGAGCGGCTCTTACGAACAGCAAAGTCGTGAAATACTTATGCTCATTTTTTGATTTTTATGTGGTATTGGTTTTTGTGTGGTGAAATTCTCTAAAAATTTGGTTGTAATTCTTCTAATTCTCCAAGCTTACATGTGCCTGTGATAACAGCAAATACTTAATGACTACACGTCTTGCAAGAAATCGCGCTGTGGCGTTTGATAACAGAGTGAAAAACTCCCTTTACGCGTCTGTGGTTTCTCTGCAAAGTTGATGCGCGCCGTCCGTGCTTGGCATCTAAAACTATTTGAATTTCATCTTAAAACAGCTAGTGTTTTTGGTTCTCGGTAATGCTTTTTTAGACAAAAGAGTTTTGACTGAAGATGACTAAAATCGTATGGGTCTTCTAAGCGCCTTGCTTGGGAACAGACACAAAGTGCTCGACCGATTAGAACTTTTGATTATAAAAATTCGTTTTGTGCAGCACGTTTTAAGCTGCTGCTGTAATATAGCAGAATACTTTTTACATTGCGCTTTAATTGCGGATGCTATTATCTGCCCGAACTAGGAATTCCTACATTGTGATGGAATGTAAGAACATCCATTTTCTTGTACGACAGCTTCTAGCCAAACTTTCATAACATAAATCACCAATTCACAAGCTGCTTTGAAAATTTCTCCGGTGTATAAATACAAAGTTTTTGATATACATGTTTTATTAGAGCAAACAACTAGAACTGTAATCTGTGTGGAAAGCGATGTCTTGATAAACAGCTTTCCGTACAAAAGGTTTTATTACGTTAGCTACACAAAAATGCACAGATTTCTTCAAAGCGACATGGCACGGAAATAAAAAGTTCGCCATACACCAAGATTACGAAGAAAAAACAGTGCAAAGTTTATCACAGTTTTTATGGTTAGAATATGCGAGCATTGCATTGTTTTGCAAAGAGGAAATTTCAAATTTTTTCAGCAAGTTGTCCAAGTTTTATTTATGTATGAATGGCATCACGAACTGTATGAATGGCATCACGAACTGTATGTACTGTCAGCTTTTATGTTTTCATACATAATTGTAATAACGTTGGTGGCTATAATTTGCAAACGATTTCTATTCATGAGGGAATAAAACAAATCATCGGGATGATTTGCGTTGCGTAAACCGTGCATAAGATACATATACGCTCTGAGAACAACAACGGAGCGATTCGATTTCGCGGAAAGTTACTGAGCATTAACAAAATTAAAAAGTATTGAAGCAGGGGAAAAGATAAGTTACCGGCAAAAAAGCTAATAATCTTAACACAACATTTCGGAATAAAAATTAAAGCTATTTATTTAAATATGTAGCTTTCCCCAACTAAAATACTCTTTGCACAATGTATTGATAAAATCACCCAAAGCATTTTTTCTTTTATGCTAAATACCCGGCACAAAATATCGTCGATCACAAACCACAGTAAGTTTTACGTTGTACAGTTCTGTGTATTGCGCATTTTGAGAGTGCAGTTTCTTTCCTAATCGATTCTAGCATTAGCAGATGGGACTAATTTTAGGGCATATGAGCATACGACCATATGCGCTGTGTCTTCCAACTGTGACTCAGTGAATGCAAAAAAGTTTCAAAACACATTGAAACGCTTAGCTTTTAGGATGAAGACTCTTGCTGGCGACAACACGACTACATCTCGAAAACTGAAAACGGATGTCGTTGTCTGAACACCAGGCAATCACAATGCGAATGCAACCTTTTAAGATTTTTTGATAGTTTGCGCCATGGATATAAAAATGAGCATGAAGTCTGAGAAGTAAAACACCAACGGATTTCATCTCATACATTTTGTAACACTGTTTAGAATTAGATTATCAACTCTATCTATCTAATCCGTCTTTTCTAATATATATATATATATATCTTTTTTCAACAATAAGGAATATTGATAGTTCACCCACTGTCGCATGTGATTCGTGTAATGTGTAGCTTAGTGGAAGATATCAACGTCTACCTCACATCCGATGACAAATCATCGTATAACTTTCGGTGAAGACATTGTTAAATCCATGGCCGCACATTTTCATTTTTGTACATTAAATATGCAATAGTTTCCATATCAAGTTATAAATAACAGGATAAGTAAAACATACATATAAATTGACTTCGAACTCTTTATTTTCTTGGTATGTCTTCATACCATAAAGACTGCGGTACCAAAGAAAATGGATATTTTGAAAACAGAGAGCTTGTTTGCAGAGAATCCACTCAAGATGCTTTGCATCATGGGAGTTTTTGTATTTGTCTTATCTAAATTTGAAAAAAGCAACTGCAACTCCCTAAAACTTGTTGCACAAGTAAATGACCACATTCCTAATACATGACGCATAAAGCTTCTAGGAGTGGAATCACGCACTTGTATTCCTACACATTCCGATCGGAAAAGTTTGAAATAAATGATTTAATTTTTAGGCGTTTGGAAACCGACGTATTTGTGCACGTCAGTCAGCAATATGAAATGCAAGAAGTAAAAAATCTAGAAAATGTGCTCGTTGGATTTGGCGTCTGTTGCATAACAAATGCAAAGTTTCCCATATTCCAAATCGCTATCAACACGTGTTGTTGTGTTGTTACTCTGAGTAAGGGAGTCGATGCAATGATGTCGGCAGGAGCAAATTGAAAGGCAGTTCACTTTTTGTCAAGGCTGTGATTCCGACGCTGTTGGCATTCAAAGCAAAGCGTTCCCGTTGTGGAAGTGATAGCTGTTGTAGCCGTAAAATTGGTGCCTTTTCTCGCGGTGTTTTATTGAATGGTGGAAACGTAGATCAGCCGACTTGTCCGCAAGCTCATAATGTCGAGTGTTGTCTCTGCAATGGATAAAACTTAATTTGGAGAGAGAGCGAGTTGCATGATTCGTGCTGATCGTCAGGAATAAATTGACATTTCGTTTGAGCAAACTTCGGTAAGGTTTCGTCTTTTGTTATGTTCATCGGCCTTGCATAGTACCAAATTTAAGTTTTACGCCCAAGCAAACGTTGACGAACATTTTTGTAATGCCAGACATGTATGGATTATTCTGTTGGTGCAGGGACTCATCCAACTTGTTTGAGCTGATTGACCTGGAGCCGGTGCGTATTCAGGCCATAATCAGGTTGTCCAATGTTCCATTACATTTTTAGCAGCTGAAACACCCCGTGTTTGGCATTTTTTAATCCTTTGTCGTTGAAAAACAAAACGCTTTATTTTGCCCGCAAGGAGGTCTTATGGTCATCTTCAACAAGTTACACCGTGGTTGTTACGCTCCACAAACAAAAATAGGCACGAAGGTGATCTTGTTCCGTCTATTTGTTTATCAAACAAAGCAAGGTGTGCATGATACAATCAATCATCAATCAACAACGGTGCACAAGTTAATAGCCAATTCTTTTGGCGTCATCACTGAAAGCGCCTAAACGTCAGTGCTGGCTTGTAATTTGTCCTGTGAGATTATCTTTGTTTCAAGTTAGAAGAAATTGCTTACCGGAAATCAGGTGCGTTTTCAGGCAGATCTTGATGTAGACGTTTGTGTGCATCCGACTGAAACAAAATCATAAAAATGGGCCTACTGACAAAAGTATGAAATCTATTCTAGCCAAAAAGCAACAATTTCACTACTCGTCTTATTGTCTATGTTACAGGTAAGCAAATGCAAGTGTAAGCAGAACTTAATTTTATTTGCACATGCTATCATTTTAATGAAAAATACTCAATGAGCTATCACTATGCTTTACGTTTTGGGTTTTGATCAGATGCTGTATGTCTCATTTATCAAATCAAGTTGTTTGTGCAGGAAAAGTGCAACGCATGTGTACAGGTAAGGCCTGTGCGATTACAACCTCTCTAACTCATTGGTTCACAGAGCAGTGGTGCAGAGGCTAAAAACCAATTTCAACACCTCTCTTCGAAACATTTAGCGTAAAGATGATCGATTCACCGCTCTTGCATTTGGTAAATACAACTTTTATGCAGAGAATAGACTTTTCCGAAGTTTCTCGTGCCTTTGACGCAAAATCGTGACACACGCAATGAAGCTTAGCTACTTTTCAATGAAAGGCGCTGAGCCGAAAATGATTCAAACTCATTGAAACTTCTCCATGAAAGAGGTTCAAAGTTTTTTTGGACGCTGCGCTTTGGTGGCCAGACTATTTTAGCCGCACGTGCCAAGTGTTAGCGAACTGCTGGCACTTACATGAGAGTTGATTTTTCAGTACATTTCCATTGATTATAATTTGGAAAAAAGATTTCGTTTATAGTTTGCCCTAAAACAGTTGCGTTTATTGGCATAAAACACATTAGGTAATAGTGGTATTGAACTAACGTTGTGTTCAACTGTTTTGAAATGCTTCTAAATTGTCACGACGCAATGACGTGAACTTGATTGGCAGACAGAACTTCAAAATCTTTGCAGGAAATTGTACATTTGGCGTCTTTTCGAAATGCAAAAACCTTGTGTTACCTATTCTCACGTAAGAAAAACTTAGTTTTCTGGGCCTGAACCCGGAAGGTAAGCTTTGCTGCTTGCAAATTTCAAGCTTCTTCCCTTTTCATACAAAAATTTCTTTACCTCTACAAAGGTTAAAAAATCTTTTGGTTTTGATAAATAAGGAAAGAAAATAAGTTTAACAATTGATCATTACACAAAAGGAACTTAATCAGTTGTGGACATGTACAGTATATCCACTTGAACTATTAACATGTAGTAAAGTTAGAGGCGCTTTCATTAATCGTTTTTTGTTAAGATGAAAAGTCTGGTGACGTCACACGCACGAACGTTTTAACATTTATGCGTTCAAAGAAATGCCGTGAACAATCTGCAAATGAGTCCACATTCAGTATTTGTCAATGGGAAACTTTCCAAGACGTTCTAAACTTGTTTACTGTGTGCTAACTTTGCTACCACACGCACCCACAGCATAGTCATGTCTGTTCCAGGTTAAAATAAATTGATGGAATTCGTCGCCATGACGTCAACCTAGATTTTGCAAGTTTGTTTAGAAAGACTAGCATTCCGAGCGAGATTGCAAAAATTTGAGGTCATCAAGTTCAGCATACCTTGCTCCAGCTGCTCTGCAACTCTGTTATAGCCGTCTGCGGTCGAGGCGAGTCTGGCTGAGGTGACCAACCGCGGGGTTCAAATTGTGCTTTCATTCTTACGTCATAATTCCACTGCCAGTGATCGCGAAAAGATGGTTTCGTCTGTTCGTGAGGAAAAGCGCTGGATGGACGAAGGGCTGGACCACGACTGCTAATGCCTGAGAGAAAAAACGTTAGTGACTCCTACAGTAAATATCTAGTGGATGAAATGTTTCGTTACCTGAAAGTAAACCGCTTGAAGTTGTTGGCAAACTGTAATTTTTTATTATCTTACGAGCTCTGTTACCATGTTAAACCGATGCTCCTTTATTTTCCCCAATAATATGAAATTTCGGTAAGAGAAATTACAGTTTTTGAACCCTTTTAACAAAAACTACAAAATGCACAGGTCAGTACCTTCAATTTACATCATCAATATTTCGAAAATTTTTCATGAAATCTAACTTGAAGTAAGACCTAAAGAAAAAATGATAAGATTTATGTACGTTAACAGAAACTACTTTTAAACAAAGTGTAATTTCGATATAAAACAAATATTCTTAAATACCACTGATATCTTGACTTTCACACAAAACACAATTATAAATTTCAACTTGGCCGCCGTTGGAATATTTTTGTTACAAGCTACTTTGAAAATTTACTTCGCCAAGGCGGTGTTATCGAATGATGATTATTAGCAAGAACACAACGATGAGCATTACAGCGAAATGGCAGTGATTGAAAATGCATCTTGCAAGAACTCTAGAACCCAGAGAATGAGACATGTAAGTATTTAGTGAGATTTTTCAGCCAAATACCTCTTCAATTATGCGTTAAAATGCAGTATATATCAGTTATTTGAAACTTTTGCTTCGCTTTGATGCTGGTGGTTAAGATATGTGTAAACTTTCGTTCCAGCTCCACACCAGTTGCATAAACAACACGTTTGTTTACGTTTGTTTACCTCTGTTTAAACAACGGTTTTCACCAAATCAAATGTGATATGAGGCTTCAAATCTGCGTGGTTCGCTCAACGAAAATTACATTTTCTAAAACGCAGAAGTCATACAAAGACACAATTTTGAACTGAACCATCAGAATAGGGCAAGACATACATTTAGACTCATATAGGGACATTTGATTCTCACACAACGTTGTGCTATTAATCACAGAATGCGGGACAGTAAAATGACGATCGTATGAGGTTAAGATCAAATAACAGATTACAAAAACTTCTCAGGTATTGTTATAAAAAGTTAATGGTATCGAATATTTAAACAAACGAATATTTACTAATCAATCACGCAAGCTTAACCCGCAAAAGGAGATATTTGATTTTCTTGTTCACGTTTAGAACCAGGACTGTTGAGTTTTCGAAGTCTGCATACAATGACACTCGTTGTACCATCATCTTACTTGAACGGAATTAGTTTAAATCTTCGGGTAAGCGACAAAATAGAAATAACGTTACCAAAACTTAATGATAAAATAACTAATTACATTGTCCTGTACTTGTAGATCGACTGCGTTTGCCTAGCTGTAGCCATACGATGATTTTTTCAGTCATGTCGATGCAACGTGCGCAGATATGAAATTCGTAAAGCCCTAAATACCAAGTAACTTCTCCGAACAGAGGGATCTCAGCTACGATGGATGATGGTTTGGCTACGTGACCAGAATGTCCCAGGAAACAACGACGAGGCACATTCTACAGGTAAACTCAAGGGAAATCGGCCCAGAGGGGAAAAAGGACCAGGTGACCTGATTATATCTCCGAACTCGCTTAGTCCAGTCTTGGTGTGGAACTAGCAATACAATCAGAGATTGATGAAAACCGTTAGGTATTTCGAATCACCCTAGGGCTGCTGCCCCAAGGACCTTCCCCAGAGGAAAAGTGGATAAGGAAATGGATGAATGCTCTTTTAAATTGTTTGTATCAATTACCTGAATAAATTGAAGGCTCTTTAACTGTCCTTGGAGGGAAGGGCAGTGGCGTAGATGGTCGAGAATGCTGTTGTGTCGGGCTTGATTCTGCGCTTGACAGCTGGGACGTTGATATTTTGAAACGCGCGCCGTATTCCGATGAAGCCACTCGTACCACCTATATGAAAACCAAAATGTTTTCTCATTAAAAGATTTCTGCTGGTTTCACACTGCTTAGCAGAGTGCGTCGCAAAAAGGAAGTGTTTCCAAGCATTAGACAAGTTAGTTTTTGTTTCAATTGAAAATTTTGAAACTTTTCGGGAGACATAGAGGCATTCACTGCAATTTACCAATATTCGTTTTTGACGCAGAGTAACTCGTTTCGTGAGCAAAATACAAAGTCGCACCTCGTTAAACGAAATACTTTTGCTTGCCCCTGTTCTCGGGGGTGATCCTGGCACCCTCAAAATAGATCCAGTGGACGACCTGGACAGTAGAGCACGCTCGCCTGAACGAGCGCTGACATTGGCTTTTTCAACATCATGACTGAGCGAAAATGGATTTGATCGAGTAATGTAGCTCCACAGCACACCCTTGCGGTTTTGTTCTGCTGGGTCAGTAACGGGTATATTGCGGCGCCATGTGGTCGGAAAATCCTTGTAGCCCTCCAGTTGTCTGCAACATGATAAAAGTTTGACGGCAGCTGTGCAACTATGCGTTCTAATGCGATGCTTCAAAGAGCATCCTGCATAATTTGTGAATTACAGTAATGTCCATTTGCTGACTACTGTATGCGAGACAGCAAAAAAGCTTGAATGACATACGTTAATAAAAAGGTTCAACAAATTAAACAAGAAAGGTTAGCGAAACTGAACATTTTTTTCAATGGCAAACAAGAAAGGTTAGCGAAACAACATTTTTTCAATAACGTTTCTGCATATGCCAGTGTGTTCTAAAGAAATTCTGCGTGCACATAAAGCTATACACGCATTGGTCATCGGAAGTGGGGTGGATGTGGGGTCAAGGCCCCGGACTAGATTTTGAAATTTGATGTTTTCCTGCTCATTTTTAGTAGAAAATATTTTCCTTTTAGTTTCAAGTTGGTAAAATGAAACTTCGACTCTGATGCCCCAATGCAAAATTCTTTTGGTCACCACCCGGAAAAATCCACTATCCCCCCATGGAAAAAATCCTTCCGACGCCCACGTGTTCCCATTTCCATTATTTTACATGATGCGCGGCAGTAACTGGTCAGTGCTACAGATCGCATCATGGCAAACGAAACTCTCTTCGTGGGTTTAGGTTACCTGTCATGCAAATCCGACAGCGTTCCACGATCACTGATTTTTTCGGTGGTGAACTTCAATCCGGTGTCATAGCGTTTTAGAAAATCATGACTAGAGGTGTATAACTCCTCAAGTCTTGACATATCTTTCGTAACCTGTGAAGCAAATGGCAGTGGATGGTTTGATAGCTTCTGGTCAAAATCTGGGCGGTGGTATTCATGAGCAACCGAACTATAACAGTTTAGTGCCCTTCTTGGATGAAACAACGTTTTGAGTAACAATCAATCAATTAACAAGTTACTCACAAGCGGAAAACTTCAGACCAGTTTCAGTAATTTCAAAAACAAATAAACAAATATGTGGTTGACGTTATAGGTAATGACATTCTTTCCCAACCACTAATTCTTTTATTATATTGCATTCAAGTTTAGCAGCCAGAATAAACATTACAAATATAGAGGAACATCACCAAAAAATACCGTGGGGCTGGGACACCGAAAAACCCGAAAGTTATCTTGCCAAGGTGTCCCTAAAGTTGTGTGAAGTACTTCAGTGGCCGTTACGACTATATAACCGATAGTATGTGACTGCTATTTAATCAAATATTCAAAACAAAGGAAAGGAAAAAAGAGTAAAAAGAGTAATCGATATACAAAGCAACAGTAAACTGCAACAGCAAATTCAATATCATATAAAGTTAATTTGCTGGAAGACATGGTACAGACCAGAGACATTGTAGCACAGGTAATATTTGGGCACCGATAGTGAGAAAAAACAAATTTTAGCAAGAAAACACGAAAGAAAAATAACGAGTAAATCATTTGAAATAAGACAAGTATCAGGTTTATTACGAAAAGTAAAGCTCGTTATGCACCATAGAGCGCTAATCTGATCAAACTGAAAAGCTTCAATTACTTTTCAAGGAAAAAAAACTGCTCTACGTTTAAGGGAATGATTAATCTGCTTCACATCTTCTTTCAGTAAAGCTGAGTGCGGTACTTGGTGAGTTAGTATCAGGACATAAACTGCTGTCGCGCAGTTGGCTATGCTCATGCAGTTAGTTTGTCGCATTTCCTTCAATGGTAATGAAGTAAATAATAAAGCTTTAAACTATTATAATCAAATTCATTGCAAACAATTTAGAATCTGTGCAGAAAAGCCACCACCACACACATGTTCTATTTGTTATCGAGGAAATGCAAAATTGGGTGTGGGGTGAAGAACATACCTTTCTTACCTGTTCACCGTGCTGGTCCAAGGCTTTAGGCTGCAGCCTCAACCCCATTTGCTCGACTTTGTTTTTCAATGCGTGTAGATCTAAACTTGATCTGTACTGCAGCTCCAGCATTTCTTTTTCTGTTTCCCGTTCAATTTCCTTCATGAGTATTTCACATTTTGAGAGATCGGTAGAGGTTTTCAGTGCAAGCACAAGAAATTTCTTAGAATTAAGCCAACTGGTGAATCCTTGCATTTTAGTGTGTTTTGCGGTAGTAGAGGGCACGTTTATGCAGTACACACGTTACGTTTGCGCCCGCAATAATTGAGTTGAAAAAGCCTCTTCTGTTTGAGCGTAACTTACTTTGAACTTTTCATCTCTTTCCTGTTGGTAATCTTTCAGATAGTACTTTGGTTCTTCTGGCAAACTGACCAGTTCTTCTACAGTTTTTGGCAATATGTCGTACTCGCCTGAAGTTCTTGGATCTAATTCGGCAGATTTCTTTTCTTCAACGGTGGTTAAGCCTTTGAAAACGCATAAGTTTAACTAAATCATTTTTCAGTGTGTATACAAGAGATGTTTTGCAGAAAAAAATCCAAACTGCAGCAATGTTGAACAATTTCAATAACATCGTAACCACATCCTTCGCATCATTATTTCTTGGGTGGTCCTGTTTTATCTAAGCGAGTAATCGAAAGTGAGTTTTAATATGTTTCAAGCCACGCACACAGTAGGTTGCTTTAACACTTCTCACTATTTCATAAAATTTTTAATGTGCAACAACGTTTGAAAGTAGAAAGGTATAGATGCAACTTATTTTTAAAACACAAAACCTCTTTTCAACTCTGGTAATGGCGCATTATTGCTTGCATTCATGCAAAGAATTTCAAAGACTCAAACGCATCCATCAGCAAACGCCGAGCGTGAAAACGTACTACTGGGGCATTCGAAGTAAATTACATGCTAAAATCAGCGCTATTAATTCCGAAAAAAACTTTATAATTTTAGTTTCTCTAAATTCAAGACTTTCCAATTGCATACTTAAAGTTTAATAATTCCAAAGCACCGTGAAGTTTGGCAAAGATTGGTTGAGTTTTAAAATTGTTTGTTTGCTGCCTTCTTACAAAGAACGGCAAGTTGTTTTCGCACAAAAGTAAAAAGCTTCGCTTAATTTACCATGTTTCGGATGACTTGTCGATTGTACTTTCCTCCATATTTCTTCTTCATCTTCATCATCACTGCTTCTACGAACAGCCCCGTTTCCTGAATTTCGTTGACCGTCGCCGATCTTTCCGTCAATAAAACATTGTTATTAATGAAGAATACAATTTTTTTCGTCTTACTTTGATGTGTTTAGCATCATTAAACCAGTAGATGTTTGTTAAATCGTTTCGTTAGCTAATGCTCTACCTGCAGAGTAAAATATTCCTTGAGTGTAGGAATTCCCGTTGTCATTTCCGACACACGAAATGACATGTGTCCGAAAATGACAACACGAATTCCTACGCTCTGTTTTGAAATACCATGAAGTTCCATGCAACATGTTTGCAAAGCAAACGCATTTCAAATTCTGAAACCTGTCTCACTTTCGACAGCGTAGAGGTAGGTTCAGACGATGGTCGTTTGGCTTTGTACCACTCGTCTTTGCGTCTCAGAGGACGAGGTGTTCCTGGAAATGAGTTATACTCGCGCGAATCCATAACGTCCGGTGCATCGGATCTTGGTTCTTCCTCCGGATACCGAATATCCGCTGACAAGTGCCGTCGTCCTTGGTAAAGCCTTGCGTACCTTCCTTCTACTGGACGCGGTGGGATGAAAGAGGGCGAAGTAGTAGGCCTCTGCCATGGCAAAAGTATGTTGATAAAAATGCTCTTGAGTGAAAGGGTGAGGTTTGCAATAAACTTTTTAGAAATTTTGCACTACTTAACCTGTTATAGAAGTTATACGGAAAGAACTCAATTTGATGCGAGTGGTTTGCCTGCAGTAAAATGATTATCTGAGTTCATTCCTACCATTTCATCGTTTCTTGTATCTCTCCCGCTCGTTATCTCATCTACCATCTTTTTGTGGTAATCGTCGATGCGAAGTGCGTTTGAAGGCCCGCAACCTGAAAACAATTCAAACCAATCAATATTGTCAACAGCTCGTAGTAATTGTCAAATTCTAACTTGCTTCACAGAAAGGGAAATAAAAAATGATTCTGGGGATACTGCACACTGAAGGTTTCCATTCAACAAAATTGGCAAAATGTACATGACTTCTTGTTCACCTGTATAGCTATAATCGTAAGTCGTTTTCCATTGGTCCCTCTCAACGTTTCTCAAGGCATTAACAGTTCGTAGCTCTATGCGTTGGTCTTCGTTACGTAGCCGAAGATTCGGACGAATCTGAAAAAACGTATGTTCAATCTTTGCCTTCTTTAGTCTAACACCACCCATTTACAAAGGCCACAATAAGCGAAAAGTGAAACGAGTTCAAAACGAAAGCAAGTTGTACTCTGAAATTAGTAGAAGGCATGTCATAACGGTTTAAAAAACGCAGAGTTTACTACGTTGTATTGCTTTAAAGATTGGAATACACAACGATAACTTCCCAACCTATAAGAAAATGTTTCCTCTAAGAAAAATGCTTGCGCTTCTAACAAACACATTTGTAGCCATTAGTAGCTTTGATGTGAGTGTTTTTGGTTCTAACCAAGGTACTAGGGCGGCGCAATGCATTATTATGATGAAACATCTTCAGCCTTTGAAAACGATACATACCGTATGGTAAAATGATCGATTGATTCAGCATACACGGTGTCGACTGAGTACTGCCACCATCTCGTCAAAAAGTTTAAACGGATCACACTGGCGGTTTTGAGAAGTGCGCTTGAATATCGCGAAGTTCGACAGAAGTAACAACCAATGCAATTTTTTCTGCAACACAATTCGAGCTCACGAGTTTGGGCGCTGTGGGGTAATACGGTTGTCTTCCTCCCTCTGGCGATTTCATGAGCTGGTAAAAGTCGTCTTCACCTGGCCACGTGAGGGCATCTTTTTCACTTTCAGGTGGATTATCTTGTAGTTCTCTTCTGTACGGCGATCCTAAATTAANATATAGCACAAAATAGAAAAAAATAATGCAAACTAAGTGGTTTNCTGATGGAAGGATTTGCAACTGATTTTGATATCTCCGTTGCCAAGATGTTTAGAACAACAAACAAAGTGATAAAAATTTAACAAACGATTTTGCAATACTTCTCAGTGCAAAATTATCATCATTCGGTAATGAGGCGTGGTGCAAACGTGCAAAATCTCAATGTTTATAGTTTTAAAAATATGTAAAACGTTTTGCAAACATAAAAACGTTCACACACTTTTGGGATAAAAAGTTTTGCATTTTCTCTGAAAAAGTTGATTCAAATTCACCTTCTGGTTAGGCAAGCTTGCCACCACCAACTGCGTCACTGATGGCAGATTAGTCATATACCGTAATAATACCAGTTTAGCTTTACAGTGTCCTGCCCCACAGCGCCGGTACTGAGTAAAATGTATTGCAGGCACCGACGTTACCATTAGGCAAACTAGGTGGCTGCAGCGCCCTGGGCAGCCGCCTAGTTTGCCTAATGGTAACGCCGGTGCCTGCAATACATTTTACTTCAAATTACCGTATAACCGCATTACCCATATCACATTTTATACCCAGAGCAAAAGACTTTTACTAACTATTATGCCCTGTTCCCTTTGCAAAATAAGCAGTTTCGCCCTTGGGAGATCTGCAGCCTAGATGACCTTTGGTCCTTCGCAGCCTCCCACTCCCTCATGCATTTTATATATCGATGTACTTGGAAGTCATCGCAGTACTACATTATAATAAGCATGATGACGTTATTCATGCGTATGTCTCAAAAGCTTGTTTCATCAAAGTAAATGTATTTGCGCCATCAAGCATATACTCTCTACTACCGCCACGTATGTATCCTCGTCTTCCTTCATGTATTTGCGTATTCCATGTTACTGCGATGCTTAAATTCAAGTGCCTTGCGTGTGGGAGTGCAGACGTTACTCAATACAATACAAAGTACTGAGTAGACCTACTATTCCTTATAAAAACATGTAGTTATTGCAACAAACCTGGTGATGCAGGTAAATATTTTTTGCTGCGTCATGCAGCGGATATGACGTTATCTCCAGCATTGCTGCATGCTCCTAAAACAGTGGTTCCCAAACTTTTTATGCTCGACCCAAATCTGAGTTTAATGAACATTTCATGACCCAAGCCTAAAACATCGAAAAAATGTATTTTACGTGCTTAGGAAGGCAAAATGTTTCAAACTATTCTAGTACTACGTAGCTAAACTTTCATACTATCAACACTTTCTATCAACCACGATACTCCACTGACCTATTTACTGAATCATTGAGCTCCAAAATGCTTCTGTAATCAACGAATCTTTACTTAGCAGCAAGTTGGCTAGTTACAGCTAGTACCTGCGCTGCCATCAAAACTCTCCGAAAACCACTTATGATGCAAGAATCCGGTTTTAATAAAACGAAGCCAAATGAAATGCGCCTGATGCAGTAATTCAGTCTATGAAGGAATTGAAAGAACTTGAAAAATGAAAAGAAAAAGTTCGGTGTGACAGATTTCAATCACCTTGGCACGACCGATATTTCGACCCTTCGCGACCCATACTTTGGGAACCGCTTTCCTAAAAGGTAACGTCGCGTCTACTCACCTCTTGCTTTGTTTATTATAGCAACTTTGTTGCTGTTAGCAGGTGTACTGGCATGCAAAGGATGGGGACTTCTTGAAGGATCTCCAGATTCTGGATCATCTGGAGTGTTGAATTTTGGAAACAGTGCCAACCTCGTCGTATGAGAAGCGTAAGGGTGTTCGGCTGGATATGGAAGGTTGATCTGCCTCTTGCTGCAAACGAATATTGCGCAGTGAATACATTTGATAGAAGTAGTGTTACGGCTCTGCCAGATTAATGATTTCGTTCGGTAATAGTTTCATGCCTCTTCGAATACTCATCTTGAAAAGAAATTAACCCCGAAGTAATTTTGCTTAGTTTTCCCAACTAGGTGAAAAGCACTGCAGGAAGCAAATTTTTTTGAAGAAACACTGCGTCATACTCTTATTCACAATTCAACAAAATACGTGGTTTATTTTTTAGGCAACGATTCAGGCGATTGCTAACAACGACTGATCTAACCACACCGCGTTTCGTAATAGGTGCAAACAAATTGCAAACTTTCACAATTTTTCTTTTAATTCAAAGCTTACTTCATTTCTTTGTCAGGCGATGGAGGGAGGACTTGATCGCTTGTACGCACATGACTTTTTCGAAGCTTTGTGGTATCATAATACTGAGGAATGGCGTGGTCGCGGGAGTCCTCCATACCGCTGCCATAATGTCTGTGGCCCTGATAAATATTTTCAGCTGAAGCAAACCATTTATTTTTGTAGTTAAAACGCTCTGATCCAGCAATTAATGCAGAAGATTTTCACCTTTATAAAAAATGACAAAAGCTTTTGCCGACCAGGGAATCTCAGAACAGTCGTTGGTGATTGAAAAAATTAAACCTTTCTCATTTTTTCTTCCTCTTAGGATTGCTTATCATTAACTCAGTTTAGTGCCAACTTCGCGCTAATAAAAAATGTAAAAAATCGCGCACATTGGTTGGGAGAAAGTTTCAACCTGACATCTCCCACCAATTAAGTTTCACCTGAGCAGCTTTTCAATTTTTAAACAGATCAAAGTTTTGAGAAAGGTACGATTACCAAATCGTTGAGGTACGATACATTTACCAGCTTTTTTCTACTACCGCAAGTTAAGCGTTGCATCATCAAGCGCTTCGTTGCTATTTTTGTTCTGTGGCATGGCTTCTTGAAATCAAATGATTTTTCCTCAAAGCGTTTCATAAATTGCAGTTTCTTCACGTCCACTTTACTTTCTCCCAAGGATACTTTAATCGCTTGCTTCTCACACGCGGGCCTCACCTTATAATTAACATGCAGTAAACGCCAGCTTTCGGGTGATATTACTTTCGTTTACTTGTGTTTGGTGCGCAGGTAATAAGAAAAAGTTGATTTTAAATTTTGCGTCTTGAAGCAGTTCATTTCAAGTATGCCCAAATAGCAGAATGTTCATGAGCTAATCCACGGTTTGCATGCTGTTTGATCTATACAATATTCACAATGCATTGGAGAGTAACTGTCCATTTTTGGTGAGATGTTGAGTTATTGAAACACCTTACCGCCTGATTGTATATTAATTTTGGTGTCGCCAATGCTTTGAAAAGGTTCAACTAAAATAATTCATTCATTCATTTTGCCGTTGAACAAAAGTAGTTCATTCATTCAATTTCACACCCACGTTTAATTCCCCAAAAAATAAAATCCTTTGATCTAAACAAGGTTGCCATGCTAAAAACGCTGCAGTTAGCCAGACTGCAATATTTTTCTGCTGGAGGCAACCACAATGTATTGATTTTTAGAAAGAGACAAGAATTGTGTATCTGCGAGAGCAGATGAGAAAATTCATCTTCGTTTTGTTTCACTTACAGTATATCAGTGCTTTTTGCTTAGTTGTTTGTAATACAACTTCCACCTCTTCCTACAGCTCCCTCATCACTGACCAAGAAGGGCGCCTCTGGTCCTGTTATGTTTCTAATGTGATGTAATAAACGTTTACAATGACGCACTTGAAACAGTTCAAGGCAAAAAAATTCTCACTGAGTTTGCTAAACTTTTATCTGGTAATATGCTGTGGAAAATAACGACCCACGCTGATGCGCTACTTCAGGAATTAGCAAATAGTTACAAGATCTGTTTGTTTGCTTGAGGATGAACGCATGTTTGCACAGTGACGGAGGAGACCAAGCTCCTTGAGAAAAACGATTGATCAGCATCGAATTTAAACATATTGACAACAAAGTGCGTGTTACTATGTGCAGAGGACTCAACAAGAGCATCCTTTTAAAGAAACTTTAATTGTTTAAGCTCACAGCAAATCGCCTTTACGGTACAATGAAGATGAACGCATTGAATTTGCTTTTGTCTTTTGAAACGGTTAAGTCTTTCAGTTAAGAACGCTGGGCTTGCATTCAATAGCAAGCGATGAATACTGCATATCCGAGCTTTAGTCCTTTCTGCTTATCAAAAAATCCTGTAAATGAGAAAACGAAGCGAAGTACCTAAATATGAAACTTTCGGCTGTTAATCAGCTCTATTCTTTATTTTTCATAAGTCAGTACCGAACACGGATGTGCAACTGCGCAGGAAAACAATCTTTTAAACGAAAGGAAATGCTAATGCGAAAATTTGCTCTTCTTACTTTTTGTACTACTTCAGGTGGGTAACCTTTGGGTTTCACAAATTCTGCTGGGAGCTGCACTTTCTGAAGTCCGCCATATTCTCGCAACCTACCCCAAGGCAGGCGAGGTTTCTTCTCCAAAGTAGAGCGGTATTCTTCGAATCTGGGAATATTTTAATGCAAAGTTTTACGATCAGGATTTTTCGTGGTCTACTTAGAACATTACAGAAACCAAGTTTTTGTCTGACTTTGGGTACAAAACAATCTTGCCACTGAGCAACAAATGAGGAAGGCAGTGAATAAGTAACTACTGGCTGATGAATATTTTCCATGGCTGCAATAATCCGCAAAGCACATCCATTTAAGGCATAAGACAGCGTTTTGAATTATGCGATTTAGCTTTAGTGAACTTACCTGCTTGGACTAACCGTTACACGTTCAAGTTGAAGAGGTGTGAATAGTTCGTTGGATGCGAGGTTCTGCGACAAGTGATCAGTTCCCAGAGTATGGCGATAGAAGTGGTTTAGTGGCAATGAAGCTTGAACAGCAGCCATTTCTAAACCTAAGTTCCTGCCGCTACAAACCTGTTAAAATACATTTGATCAGGCGAATTGCACTTTCTGGAAAAATTTCTGTAAAGCCAGCGAAGATAAAAAGTTATAAATAAGAGAAAAGTGCGATGTAGATGATTTCACGCCAGAAAGTCAAGTGGCATGCACGAAGATCAAAAGTATATGTGCACGTTGGTCTTCTAGGTGTTCAGAAAAACTCCACGTGATCATGGTCCGCCACGGAAAGGAAGCATGCTAGTGATGCTGTACGGTGATGTGACCTTAACGTAATGCTAATCTACCTTTTGTGTAGAATCCTGGCACCGTATGTCACCGTTATAACATAACAAATTGGTGNAATGCAGGTCCATCGAAATAACTGAAGCTTGGAAAATTCAATGGTGAAGGTAAANAATTTTGCTTACTGCAGTGTAAGCATATAATTAAGCATAGATGTGATTTCCTACACTATTCTTNGTGTTTTTGATCCAAAATTCGTTTAAATGGCTTTGCTGCTTAAAATCACTGAATGTAGTTTAGCATTTTCACATGAGGTTTCACCATTTAATTAAAATATTGAATGAATACGCAAGAAAAACGTGTAAATTAAATAAGAAATTGACAAAATGTCAAGGAGACAAGTTACATTTTAGTGAGAAATCTTGACATGTAACTGGATGAGTATTTTATCTCTCACAGTCCACGTGATAGGTCCTTTTAAATCTAACTCATTTTCACAACAAAATTATTTGTGTGGCGAAACACACACTTTGCATTAATTTCATGTACCATACCCACTGCGACTATTGTTTAGAGGTGTGATTATCTTTTGAGCGTAAATAATAGTTCGCACGTTTTCGATAAGGTATGCCTTCACTTCAATTAAGGATTTAGGTCTCCACTGTAAGAATCGATATTCTGATGTCGTATCTGCAACAAAAACGAATTTCACAAAACGGTTCCCGGGTCAAAAGTAATCCCAATGCGAGTAACACACCAGGTAACCTTGGGTCTTTCGGGCATTAAGAAATTCATTTATTTATGTTACAACAAGGACCTTTTGAGAAACGTCATATTCGATTTGTCTCCGAAATGTGTGAAATATCATAAAATAACAAGTTTCTAACTTTTTCCCAAGTACATGACATTTTAAGTAAAACCTTGGGTTTTTAGATACTCAGCGTTACACAAAGATAAGTGTATTGCTATTCTTTATCGTTTTTCATGTTTCCGAAAGTTTAGGCCTGTAAGCACAGGCCTAAATTTTCTCAACAGAGTACCGGGCTAAATTTTCTCAACAGATGACAGCATAAACGAACATTACAACGTAAACATAAGCTTTAATGGAATACCTACCAAGATCAACGCATCTTGTAGAGACATAATGTCAACACGTATTTATGTCGACACTGATTTGAAATACCGAAAATGCTCTAAAAGTATATTTGCAACGCAGTTTAAAGAGTTAAAGTATCTCAGCAAAATTTCGCATTCCCTGTTTTGCGAATATGCCTGCTAAAAATCAATTAATTTCTGGACTGGAGTATTGTCTGGCAAAGGAAGTGACCAAAATTTTTAATTTTGTGTAAACACGCGGCATTCGTGACGCTGCGAATTGCTTGCTGGCAAAAACGCCATATTTAAGTGTTTCTAAAGTTAGCCTCAGAACTTGCTTCCAAACTGGATGCTTCCAGCAGTTTTCGTTTTCCTTGCCTGAACAAAGACCTGTCACCATTGCTTGTTTTCTGATCAAGGACATTGCTTGTTATAGCGTTGACTTCTGGTACCAGGTGCGAACTCATATATGATCTTTAGTTCAAGATTGAACTCTCTCTCGCAACGGACCGCAAACCAGCAAACCATCGGAAGAAGGTCCATAAACAGCTTTCAGACAAACCTGCGGCAATGCTAATGGGTGGGGCTCGTTGAAAATCATTATTTAATCTCAACGCGAAGCCACTGGACTCAAACGTTCAAGTGCTCACTGCACAATCATGAGCTCATAGTTTTTGCATCGTGTGATAAATTTCGTTCTTGTGGAACCGGAAACACAGCGTCGCTAACGGACTTTCTGCGTTGAAATATCTATAATAATACAGTTTTTCGGTTTCTAGAGAAGATTTAATTTGGAAAGAGAAAAAACAATTAACATTGCATAAAATAAAATTTGACGTGCAATCCTTTTTGTAAGGTAAAGGAACAATTATGGAAGAACAGCAGAAACATGAACACAAAGAAAGGATATCGTTAAGAAGTAGCTATCTACATGATACAATGATACCAATGTGCATGTAATGAATGATGGGTTGAGTTGCTTCTATCAAATATTTGTGGTGTCAGGCCCAAGTTGTCGTTTGCGATACATTGACATAAAGCTTTGTTTGCTCATTCAGCTAAAGATGCAACACAAGGCTGTGAAGATTTTCGTGCTTATCAGCCTCTGCCTGCAGAGGCAGGTTCCGAAACAGGCGGTAATTGCGGATCAGTAATTCATCCGTCATCTTAATGTGGATGAATCTGTGGTGCGTGTCGCAAATTTCAAAACATTCCACTGCCTTGTTCTATGTTTCTTTGCAAATAAACACAACTGAAAACAATAAACATTGCATTTTGTATGAAACACGACTTTATCGAGCAAAAATGAACGACGCAGACCTTGATGTGGTTATGGACACGTGAACTTACGGTTCTCTGAAAAATGAATGCTTCAAATTGTCTAACCCGCTGGTGTAAATTTGTAAGCATTGCAAGCTTTTGCAATCTTTGAGAAAATTTGAGCCGCTTCGTAGATACTGATACGAGAAATAATATCACAGTCAAGAGCCCAGTGTTTCCTCTAAGGTGCGCAATTGCGCAGTAATATCTCATTCTCCGCGCACTTCCAACATGCTAAATAAATACGGTGTATATATATACATATCGCATAACCCTTTCAACGCAGGAAACGCATTACTGCTTGTGTGTCTGCATGGTTGCGCAGTTGCATGCGGGTTTGCGCAACAAACATTTGCACAGTGCAGAATTTTCTTAGAGGGAACACCGGTCAAGACTGTACGACAATGTGGCACGTATGAAAACTGCATTGTTCATTATTAAAAATATTTCTATTACATTGAAAGTCACCTAAACTTTCAAGATGAAAATGGGCAAAACAACTAAGATACGTTTGAAAGGTTCGTTTTGATGAAAGTTGGTCTTTATCTGAACCACATAGAGAAACAGACCAGTAGAAACTAAAAAATAGCACTAACAACAGAAATTTATTTTGACAAACACAGTGACAGACATCGGTTGTGCTCCTTAAAAGAGTCGAACCAAGAACCAAGGTGTTTTTGTTCAAACAACATTTCCTCTGCAGTGTGGTCAAACTTTCAACATATTTATACCAGTTCACATGCATTACGGTTCAATCAAAATTTTCAAAGATACTACTTTTTCGCCATCTGCCAAATCATTCGCTTTACGTTTATATTAGTGCTTTTATCGTTGTCTTCAGCCGGTTCTTTGTTTCCATGATTTAGTACCACTGTTTTTGACTGAATGCCTCCCAAAAGTGCCGTATCAGCCCAACTCTGTCCCCCAAAAAATCTTTACAAGGGCCCCCCTAATGGTGATTAATAACAAAACGTTTATTACGTTATGCTACATCTCGAGGCCGAATGGCCTTCAAAACAAACTATTCTAATTGCGGAAACAATTTTGGCAGAACCAGGCCCGTGCCCAGGTTTTAAGGTTTCAAGGGGCAAAATACATTTTTATGGGAGAAAGATTTTAGTATTTATCGTACGTTTGAAACAAATTTTTCAGAGCACAAACAAATTTGGGAGGCACAAAAAGGATTTGGGTGTAACTGCCCCCGAATGCCCCATCGTGTCTGCGGGCCTGGGCAGAACCGTTGCCAGAAAGTTTTCCATTCGGGGTCTTCATGTTTGTACAGGGGGGTTAGACATTCTGAAAATTTATTTTTAATTCACAGCATGAACAGCATTTGCAGATTGTACAAATTAATCATAAATATTTTCCCGCAAATTCGCATAATATGCTGGTAGTTTCTAACGAAAATTTTTTGAACTAGCTTAACAAAAGGAATTGGGTCGTAAATCTTTGTCATTTAATTGAGGCCGATTATTTAGAGATGTTGTATGAAATGAAAATGAGAGAAAAATTTGCAGGAAAACAGAATCAATCCTGCTATCAGTTATCAAAAACATTATTGCCGAAGGAGCAAACATGAGGCCTGTCAAAGCATGTGCGCCGCGATGAACGTTTTCTTTCATTAGCGCAAGTTGATGAACTTTACCATGAGCAGCGAAATATGCTTATAAAGCGTGCGCATTGGGCTTTTTACTGGCCGAAATACGCATGCGTAAACCTTCCTGATGTCTGGACTGTTAATCTCCTGGTGCATGGCACATGTTTAGGCTAATAAAATTTTGTACCTCAAATCGACCATAAATGTTAACAAATATAGACTAAGGCCGACGTGGACGAAACGGTTAACATCCATAATCTCTGACTGCACAACTCTGTTTTGGGACACCCCCAAAAATAGACTCTTCTAACTACACAATTAACTCCATCTGGATGTCTGAACAGCGGGCAGCGAAAATGTGTAACTTTGGTCGTATGCACCAAAGGTATCTTGCTGCTATGCAGTACAAAATAACAGAAGACTGCCTGGGCTAGACACAGTAGCCTACGTTATTTTACATTGTAAAATTTACAACAATCACTACACAAAATACGTTGATCAAGTGGAAATCTGACTTCTGGATGTACGCAACTAGGCATGTAGGCAGGGTCGGATAAATGAACGTGAGGCTCATCAGTGCAAAGTCGTGACCGCGAGGCCCCCGACACGTAACACAAGTGCGCAGTTCGCTCCTTTGCCTGCGGAGGCAGGTTGCGAAACTTGCTAGCGGAATGTTGTACTCTTGGTCTTTATTGCGTAACAATAACACAGCAATTTACCTTCAAATGTTCACTTCAAGTTATGGGAGTAGGCGTTTTGGCGCATGGGACCGCAGGTCTCCCACTGAGGGTTTTTTCCACCCATATCTGCTTTTTAGTCGACCTGTGTGTCTAGGTTATTATGAAAAATCGCGTGATATCTGCGTTTTTTGAAGTGATAAACCCATCAACAACTTCAATGTGTCCAGTGTTATATTGGAGTGTTTATATGCGCACATCAGGTGAGAAAATACGCATATCGGATGAAGCAGAACGTGTTCAATCGGTTTCATATTCTCATATAAGATCATTGTCAGGGTTATATACTGTGGTGTGTTTAAGGAAAGGCAAGCGAGGCACTTGCCTCGGGCCCCGTTTGCAACTGTAATGTGTAAAGTAGCCTACCTTGCTTTCAGAGGGGCCCAACAGCAATTGCAATGTATAAGTGGGCTACTTTGCTTTCAAAGAGGCCCCCAACAGCAGCTGTAACGTGTAAATGCCTTGCTTTCAAAGGGGCCCAAAGAAAATGTAATGCACTTTTTTTTCAAAGGGCCACATAAATTCACTTATTTCTAATGCTTCATATTTCAATTTGGGAGATCGAAACTTTCTATGGGGTGCTAAGTGGTGACGGGACTGCAATTTTGGGTCCCCTGTGACAGCGTGCCCCCCCCAATTGGGGGTTACAGAGTGCGGTTGATACGGCTCTGCCTCCAAATGTAGTGCAAATTACCTTACGCAGTTGGCTTGGCAAGCCACAAAATTGTTTGTTGTCTTGTTGAGTAGTAGACTGCTGAATGTTTTTATGTGAAATCACTGAAAATGTTCAACTGAATTTCTGTAATGCTGTTGAGACATAAAGTGCTGTTTCACTGGTTTTAGAGAATTATTTTCTCATTGTCAATGGTGTTGTACGACAAAGTTTTGCTTTTCGAACACGAAAAGCAAATTCCAGTCGCAATTTCAGCAATTTTTGCAATTCTTACAGGGAATTTTTGGTGAAATTCGAACATACGTTCTTCACCAGAAACCAAAAAGATGTAATTATTTGGCATGCACTCCTGCACTGAATAGCAAAAAAATCATTTACTAATGTATAAACTTACTACAAACGTCACGATGCATTTCTGCTCATTTTAAGACAATATTTGTATTGCCGTGGTTAAGCAGTCCTGATACAATAATCTGCTTGAACGTTTTTTTCCATACGTCAGCACGGTATTGGTAGATTCTATCTTTTGATCAAAGTAACTCTTGCTACTTTCCATCTTGATTAGCACGATTTCAGGCTTTTCTTACTGTGATCACTTTTCTTATTTTCATATTCAATACGCTCTTATCCGGAGGGTTTTGATTTTATCTGAAACCGAACTGCCTTTCATCCGGCTGACTATCATGCAACGGGCTATTTTGATCTATATATCCAACTGACATTCTGCAAACGTCTTTCGCCCCTTTTCGGCTTCATGTGAGTAAACTTGCTACTTAAAATGTGTATTCTCGGGCGAAATCCTAAATTGAATGTATGACCTTGAACTTCTACTCCTAATCGTCAATAATGTCATGCAGTTTAGAACGCTGGATGGCCTAAATCGGTTTAAACAGTCTGCGTACCTTACATTTCATTCTAGTAGCTACTTCAGTCTGTCGCCACTACAAAAGAGGACCTCTTCGCCAAGATTCGAGTTACTTAGCGTGCGTGGATGTTGTTGATTTTAAGCCGGTCGAGAAGGCCGTAAAATCCGTTTAAATGGCCCGAACAATACGCCGTTCGTTTACACAAAAGACCGTCGATGAAAAAGTGGAACAGAAAGCTTGGTGTACAATACAGCCTGCTCGGCTTACAAACCGTCAGCGACGTCGCGTTAAGACTGATTGTAGCCTTCTCACAATTAGTTTGCTCAGTAGCAATTGTATCGTAGTGCCGAACATACTGATGGGACTTTGAAAGAGCATATGCGTATTGTTAAGACATTAACTCCGCAAAACAGGACAAATATAGCCTTGGTTACTAGTTTTCAAATCTTAACACTGACTGCTACTACGTCTGGAGAATATCGGTATCAAATAGCTATTACTCATTAGGAAAGCAATGTGAATGGCTGCTTGCTGAAAAGTTGTTTGTGTTGAAAGGATGGTTGTGTAACTGGATGTAAATACTCGTTTGCAGCTCTAATTCTAGAACGCGCTGAATATGAAGCTTTTCAGTTGTCTTTCACATTTCTTTAAATATTATGCTGAAATCGCTTCAAAGCTTCAATAATAATTACAGTGGAATTTTACTGCAACAACAATTTATTCGTTCGTTTCTTTCATGCTAAGTCATTGTTTCACCAAATCGCGAGGATTGTATCAGTCGCTCTTATAAATTTTTAAAAACCACTCAGTTTTTTACATCTTTAACAGAACGTCATGTGCTTTTTAGTCAGCCATTCAACCTCCATAGCCAGGGCACATTCTGCACTTTTCTCCTTCAGTGTATAGCAGGGTAAAGCTCATGATCGCGACAACTAAAGCAAACCTACAATTAAACAAAAATAATTTGTTTTTACAGTAAGGCATTCCCTCAACTAAAAATTGATGAAATTAAAATCTCACTATGGTCACTGAGGGTTTCAAACCGATTTTGCTTTTATTGTTTTGGCCCAGTCAATTAATTTATTTTCACAATTTTTTGTGTGTATACATCAACCTCGGCGCATTCACATGAGCAAGTTCTTACTTCCAAGGGCGGATCCAGGATTTTCTGCTGGGCTGGGCTAAGACCGATAATTCTCAACTTCGTCAAGTACCAAAATTTAAATGCGCAGGAACATACACAGTCGTCGGGGCTAACAGGAACTTTGGGCCCCACGAACTTATCGAAATTTCTCCCTGAAATTCTTTTTTGGCCCCGACTTTGACGAGAAGATGACAGCGTAATGTAGCCATCAGTAAATCTTGCCAATGTAGAAAACAAAAAAATAAAAATATTTTCCATAAACTCATGTATAATGTTGTACACGAGATGTATAAAAATTTCGTCTCAGAAATCTGCACCAAATTTTTAACTCAAGTTTTCAAAATTAACATACTCACCTTAATCCACCATGAACTCAAACATTTTAACGATCTCCATCACATCACACTGCTATATATCTGTCAATACTATTGCCTAACCTGCGCTCATTTTCCATGCTAGTTGCTTTGTAGTGGATTTGCTACGACTGCGAAGCGTTGAAATAAAATTTCGTTATTCATTCATTATTTGCTATACCGCCCTAACGAAATAACAATAAAATGGTAAGCCTGAATGTGAATCATCCTCAGGTTCACTTCACATCACAATATTCTGAACTGCATTAGTAAAACTACACTCTTATGGAAACAAAAGTAAAAGTATAGCCCGTACGAACATTTCTTTGTAAATCTCGTGCAACATAGCAGCATTACACAAACCTCCGTTTGTCTGAAAACAGTCAAGTGAAGCCATTGCAAATGAGTCAGCATTATTACACTTAAACGCTTTCATAGTGTTAATGGTTCGCCTAGCGCTAAGCCGCATTGCATACTGAAACGTGCTTGTTTGCTTTGAAACAAAAAAAACATCCTATAAAAATATGTGGTAAAATTCAATATGTGGCTACTAGATTGAATATAAAATGATATGCGGCAAGGATAATAGACTTTACATAAAATAATATGTGGTAAGAATAAATGATATGCGTCACGAAAAAGGAAAATGTTAATAAACACTCAACGGGATGGCGAACAAACGCTTAGAATGGCGGAGAACCCTGCGTGAAGCCAGATAAATGGCTACCCAATCAGCACAATTATCTCTTCCTGCTTTCCTACTTGCCATGAGCGTTTTTTCCGTATGTGATATGTTCATTCGTACAACTTAAGGAATAGTGCATCTTCGTCGACAAGCCTCGAATCATTGCTGCCATCGTCATGGAAACAGTAGTTCAACAGTGGGGACGGAGGCAGTTTATTGCCGCGTTTGGTGCAATTACGAATTTACCTTTGAAATTTATGTTCTACTCGCATCGCTGAGCATGTTAGCACGTTGACGTCAATGTTGGAAATGGCTGTTAAAAGATTCAGCAAAAAACTTACCAAAGCTATTGTAGTTGTCGTGCAAATTCTTTTGATTTTGATTTACTACGTCATTGGGAATTCCCCATGAGTCATGTTTGAAGCGCGAGTCCCCAAAGCCCCCGTTAGAGCCCCCACCTGTTACTTGCGCGGTTTCCTGTAATTGCAAAAAAGATACAAAGAGAGAAAAATGAATGTAAAATTTACACCAAAATTACTTCAGACTTTATAAAAACGAAATGAGCAAGAAACAGCATCGTTACTACGAGTTGATGTTGTCTTGCTAAGATCAACGTGCGACAGAATAAAGATAGCAAAAATGCTTTAAAATTCTGCGATGGACTCCTTGCAATTCCGAACATGTTTTTGTAAAATTAGCAAATTTTCATATTTTAAAATGTCCATATTTTAGAAATTTTGGAAAACACCGGGCTTGAAATTGTGTGCACATTGCTTTTAGAGGAACAGACTTGCTGTACGAAGGTTCCCTGTAGATAGACAAAGTCAGGTAAATTATACAGTAAGCATAAAGAAACTGGCTTGCAACGAAGGACTCTCACGTCAGTTACGTAAAGAGTAAAAGTATTTTTATACAAAATTACAAAATGTAAACAATTTTTACACTAGCTTCCGCTTATTGCGTTGGAATTAATCTGCAGCATTAACTTTTGCACATCGCAAAGTTTTGTCCAATTTTTCTGAATGCTTTTTATCCGATTGTACGTTAAGCTGTCTATCCTCGCTTTTCCCTCATCATTGCATAAAGTTTATTGCATACAACGTTTTTCGATCAGGCTCCATCTGCTGCGAGTATGCAAGAATTACGTCTGATAGGAACTCCACCTACCTAAAGTAACACAGGTGAGGTTAAGCAATAGCTTGTGATAACAAGTTACAGTACTTTCTGAGGCAATGCCCACTAATATCCAAACGTGCCTGCTGCCTGACCGAAAGAAATTTAAAAGGCGATAGGATTTTATCAGGTACTTAAAAGCTCTGCACCTTCAGAACAAGAACATAATCGTTTTGTCTGACGGACCTTATCTTTGGCATCGGGATCATATTACTCATAACTGTTTACAGTAAAGTTAAATCTGAAAAGGTCGCAAGATTAAATGGCCCGATTTACAATGGCACGAGTTGCACAATGACACATTGCTATTGTCCAGCCGTTGTCAGTGGTACAAATTGCTGGCCCCAGCACGTTTCTCTAGCGAGGAATTCGGTTTGAATAGTTTTAAAGGTCAATTAATGTGAGTGAGACACTGAAAACGTCCGTCGCTTGCTGTCCTTTTAAATGCAAGAAAAGAGATTCTCACATACTGCCATTTAAAGGTAGTTCTAATCAAATTTTTCATCCCGTTCAAATGTTTTTTTAATCTTCTCTAAACATTTTGGTTGCAAGATGCTTTAAGCTCTTTTTTTGAAAACAGAATCTGAAACGATTTTACATTTGTTGCCTCAAGCATGGACGTCCATGAAATCGTCTTTTTTTGAATTGGTCCACTGCACGAACGGTTGCCGATCCTTAAGTGCTTTAATGGACTTTTGGCAATGTAACTTGTAGATTTCTGCAGGTGACGAAAATTGGAGATACAGTATTAATGGTTCCGCCACCTTTTAGACAATGACAACTATAAAACAAAATTGTTATTTTTCCCAATGTTTGTAATTATGGACTTGCTTTTGCTCAAATAAATTTGTATAGTTTTTTTCTTCAAAAATGTGCGTGGACCTGAAATGTGTCTTTCACTCTGAAGCAAAAGAGACACATCTCAGTGCTTTTGAAATGTACTACTATTACTGTTACATATCTTACGTCATATGTGTCAAGCTCGACAGGAGCAAACGAACATGAGATTCGAAGGTTAAACATTATTTTGCGAAAAAAATAATTGATGCCGGGTGTGGCAGCGAAAAACTAGATAAAGTGCTTTGGAAAAGAATATACTGTCATAATTCGATTAACTTTTTGTAAAGAAAGTTTTGCAAACCTTCAACCCTTCCGAATTGCAAGGAAATTGTTTTCGACCAGTACATGTCTAATTGATTTTATTTTTTGCTCGTACTTCGTGATTTCAGGTAGTACTTCAAAAGAATTCTGAAATAAGGAATGTTTCAAATGATCTTGGATTGCCAATGACAGGCGGTTGTTTATTTAGCAGGTATTTTGCAATGCACGTACGGTATAAAAACAAAACGTAATTTAAAAAATTCCAACCAAATTGCAATCAAAATCAATCATTTATTTCTAACAGAACTCAGCTTGAGTTTGCCAAGAGAACATTGCACTGTCAAATCTTATACATTACAGCAATAGACACACGTTTTATTGAGCATATGATTTGCATCTTTTACACCAAATCGTTTTTTTTCTAACGAAGTTTCAGTTTATTCCATGCTCACATTTCATCTAAACCAGGTCCAGGTTTTGCTTCTCTCTTGAGTAAAATTGTTATATGTTTGTTTTTTTAGTGTTGGAAACACAGCTTCCATAGCTATGTAGTTCATTTTGAGAAATAACGTCAATAGAGCTTGGGGTAAACTCCCTTGTTTTTGTCGAAAATTTTTGGAGGGACATGCAGCACATCACTAAAGAAAATAAAACTCAAGGTTTGCAGATAACAGGACTGCTGTAAAGTGTTTGGTGAAGACTATTGCAGTTGACAACGATGGATAGTCACGATCACAGAGCTAAGTTGGGCACCTGTCGAAGACATTTGCCCGTGACACATACAGTATTTCTTCCTTAAAAGCTTTGACATGGTGTTTTCTATTCTGTTGTTGAAACCATTCAGTTGCCCACGACTATAACTCCAACATTTCACAAGACAAGTGCTGTAAAAACTGGCTGCAACCAGTTTTATTGCAGCGAACAATACTCTGGAAACAGCAGAGTTTTAATTACTCAGTCAATCAGATTCTCTATGGTTCCGAGTCACTTGCTAACAATCCTTGAACCGATGTGGATTGAAATACAACTTGTGAGCGAAGCGCTACATCCGGTGCCTTGCCGAAATTGTTGCGTATAGTTAGTTATGGTATTTTTGTCTTCCTGTCGCTGTCAACCCACTAAAAAGAAGCAATCATAGATTTTACGAACATTCTAGAAGCCCTCAGAATGTGAAGTGGACACCGCTCACGTAATCGCTTCCTTGCAACGGTCAAGTAACACAGATTTTGCACAAACTGAGACCGAGGTATTTCTGTACATGCGAACCTTCGTTTTGAGGTTACCTTTTCATTGCACATTGTACATGAGTTTATCTCAACAATGAATCAATTTTATTTCACCTGGTAGTTAATGGTAGTTATAAAACCTCACATGCAGGTACATCAGCAAAGAAAATGATCTCGTCTATTTTTGAACAGCATTGTAGCCATGGGCGTCGGAAAGGGGGGCATGGGGGGCCTTAGCCCCCCCTTGGATTTTAAAAATTGCAGCAAAATAAAGTTGTATTTTCAGTTTCGAGGGGTAAAAAACAAATTTCACCATTTTTGCCCCTCCCCTGGTAAACTTTTGGAAAAATACCCTAGTGGCCTCCCCTGGAAAACATCCTTCCGACACCCGTGATTGTAACGATGTTTTGCACATGGTCAGTCAGTTTTCAACAGTCTTTCTGTACCACACTTGAATCAGCGCCTGAATGAGCTTTTCCGTAATCGCACATTCTACAAAACGAAGTCGACTTTTGCACATGGCCCATGCACAAATTCGCAATTGCGTTTATGTCCGGAGAATTCCCGGGTCAATCAATTATCAGTACATTCTTCTCTGCCATGAAATATTTCACAAACTTCGATGTGTGATGGGGGAAAAATCTAACTGAAAGTCCCGGAACTGTCAGAATATCTCTTTTCCAGCTCTGGAACAACTCTTCTTCGAAGAACTTCAATATATCGTGGCGAGCGCATCATTCGTTTGATTGGCTGAAGGCTTCCGACACCGTAGTAACTGAAGTATCGCCAAAACATCTTTTTATGCGAGTGCTTTAACAAACTGATTTATATCGGAATCACGAATCTTCTCTATGGATGGATGATCTTCGAAATTGCTGATTTCTCTGACCCTGTACAAAGAAATGGCTTTCAACGCTGAAAACAACTTTTCTCAACTGCTTTTAGTATAACTTTGGTAACTTTTTGCTTACTTATATCGTTTTTCTTTCGTTATTTTGGTTAAAAGCTGTTTCTTCACTGGTCTTTTGTTTTTTCGACCACTTTCCGACCAGAAAGATAAAACCATAAACGGGTAGCAGCAGTTAGTGCGCACGTGAAACTTGAACCATCAATATTAATGAAAGCACTTATGTTGGGAAGGTTTATAAGGGAAGAGCACACAACCGCATCACTCTTAGCCGTGGCACTTTTCGCAAACCCTTTAAGTCCCGCGTGCGCCGCTTTTTTGCAAAGTTTTGCAATCCTATACCTCGCCACCCGATTGACTTAGAGTGCTGTTCAAACCCTCTACGGATTCAGCTAGTCTTATGGTTGAGATCGAAAAAAAATTCTGTTCATTTGGGATTTGGGGTTCTCCGGGGGAAACGTCACATGTTGGGGTGCTTTTGCGTTTTTTTGACCACCTTTACCCGGACCTGGGCGCCAATCCATTCAGCCATTTTTTGGCTCAAGTTTTTTGGAAACTAGGCGAAAATCTGCGTTTTTAGAGCCCTTCAATGGCTTTCTAGCATATCTCGATCCAAAAATATGGATAAAAAAACAAAAATCGGTGGAACTTTGTCGCGGATTACACCCTAACCTGGGGTAGATTACACCCATTTCTAAATAGCCATCACTCGCCAGTAGGTTGAGCGAGAGAGCTGTTCAAACCCGCTCTAAGTGAGGAAAGTCTTGTCGTTTAGAATTCTAAAAATTTTCAATGTGCGTTTTCGTTTTCGGTCTTTTTGGCCAGGTTTACATAACCACATGATGTTTTGACATGTTTTGACAGGTCTGTGAAAACATTGGATGACGTCAACATCCCTTGGGACTTCAAAAATCGAGCCGATTTCGTGGCTCGAAGCTTCACTGGATTTAAATGATTTGTAGGTTATGATACGAGTCTTTAGAGGGTTTGATTGACATTCTAGCGTTTCTGGTTGAAAAGTTATGGCAAAAATGATAGAATATTAATTAGGTAAATCCCCCAAATCCCTTAGGGAATTCCTGAAATATTTGAAATGTTTTTGGCATAACGTTTGAACCAGAAACGCTAGAAAATCGATCAAAGGCTCTAAAGACTCGTATTCTAGTCTATAATCCAAACAAACTTCGACGCAAAATATCGCTGCTTGGGATCGGATGATGACATCATAAAAATAACCGCAAAACATACCGCAATCATGATCCCATGCACCCAAAAGCCCAAACAAAAATCTTAAAATTTCTTTTTATTCTTAACTACACGACGTCACGAGTCATTAGAGGGTTTGAACGGCTCTCTAGCTTTAGCTGCAGGCGAGTTACAGGATTGCAAAGCTTTACAAAAACAGTGGTGCACGCGGGGCTTAAAGGGTTTCCTAACTAAAACAACATGTTCACGTGTTGCTTTCAGAAAGTGACAGTAACACTGTGTTATGATTTCATGCAGCACGAAGCCAGATGCATTGCAGCAATCGACAGCTATCAACAATTTTGGAGAAAACATCGCAAAAAGTTGTTTACCTCCGGTCACAAAACTTCTGGAGATATACATGTCGCAAACAACATAGAATTAAACACGACTTTATTTTGGAAGAAATGGAGAACAACATTATATCACCTGTTGCATTTGCGAGAAATCCGTACGCAAAGTCTATCAACAACAAACGAAGAAAGTACTTCATCTTGCGAAAAACAAAACATGCGTGTAACTTCACCTGGTGTCTGTCTTGAAGGTGCACGTTTTCATGAGACCAAGAAACGGAAAGAAATTCTTTTGCTTTTCGTTTGCAACACCAATGCACCAAATCCGCACACCAGACTACCTCGTGATCTCACACGTCATGCATCATTTTAAAATGTACCGCCATATCCTTACGATATAACCCAGGGGTGTACAACCTTTTGCTATTGCCGGCCACATTACTTTTATTTATGTGAAGTACGGCCGCCAATGAGTTCGAGTTATATTCATGAGATACATTCAATTAAATAATAGGTTTTATCCGGTATTTGTCATTTACTTGTGCCTAAAAGCATAATAAAATGTCAAACATTTTTCACGAATTTATTAAAAGAAAAGTTTGCAAAGCATCGTAGCAATCGATGACTCCCTTGATATTGCTTTCCTTGCGTTTGTTTTGCTTCAATATACACCAGCACAGCCGCCAAATCTTATATTTTAAATTACATGTGGACGGCCGCAAATTTCGTTATCGAAGGCCGCATGCGGCCGTACGGTCGCACGTTGTTCACCGTTGATATAACCGAATTCTTTCAGCATTTTGCTGTTCATTTCAGTCAGTTGGTCATTTACAGGTGACCTGGTCAGACGAAAAATCTTCGCCAGGCTTTGAGAGTCTTACAATCTTGAAGATTGATGTTACCGGACCATAGTTTTCTGAATTTACACATTTACGCTCCCAGTCATTTCATTATAAAGTCGGCACGATGCATCAAATTCTTGTCTTTCTTTAACAGTATATTTATGTACAGTAAAACTAATCGAATGAGCTTCTGTAACACCAATGTTGTTGGCAAGTCTCGCAATTCGTCAGGTAGTTGTTTCCTTGCATTGACACTTCAAATTGAAAAGAACATTTTCCTTAGTTGTGAATCAGACTAGGCAACTTCAGAAGAACTCTGGATAGGAAGAGAACCCTTTATGCAATAAAGGACCGACAGCTGGGGGTTGCGGATAGAAAACTTAAAACTCAATTCAGCCAAAACCATTGACCCTTGAATGAAGATGAGCCCAATAAATTCCTGCAGGTACTAACTCGCAAACCATAGCACTTCACATTATCCTAGCGAGTGCTGAACGAAGCAACATAGTTAAGTGCCCACAGACAAGCTGTAGGCTCGCATAGATGCTACTTTCCCGATTCAAATACTATGCCACACGATGTAACGAGTTCTCCGAAAAGGTAAATACTCTTGACCTCTACGCTATTAATGCTGCGGTGAATGTCAGAGCTACAATCCAAGGCCAGCCAATTAGAGCCAATTGTTGATGCGTGGAAATATCGACTGTCCATTTGCCCAATGTTTTGTCTGTTTCCATGTTGCTTTGCTTGTCATGAAATTGTATTGTGTTTTGTTTATAAAATAAAAAGGAAGACAGTGTGTCAATTCAGAGTAAATTGCCAACATTTACCTTTTATGTGTTGAAAAGGTGTTGTAGACTGTCTGTTAAATTAGTTTTACTACTTTTGCATCTACTCCGGATTTATTATCATTCTTGGTTCAATAAGAAGTTGAAATATTATGATCAGGGCAAGTTTTTGTTGCAGTAAATAAGTGAGAAAGTTGCATTTATTTTCAACGAAAGTTGCATTTATGCGCAGGAAGTTGCATTTATGCGCACATTTGACTGCGAAAGACTTGACACAACCTATT
>JGI24159J19872_10000398_pt1 | contig 37086 bp, 20 predicted proteins | sample Ectturendosymbi4_FD_19872 | JGI IMG/M metagenome (IMG submission 19872) | reverse complement strand
CATAAATGCAACTTACAGCGCATAAATGCAACTTTCGCTGAAAATAAATGCAACTTTCTCGCTTTGTTACTGCAACAAAAACTTGCCCTAGTGATAACCTATCCCGTTCGGGGATTTTCGCGCCAGAACAAGCGGATCGCAAATGGCTTTGGGGGCGCCTAACTCTTGCGCCGAAAGCGGTAAAGAGCTGTTCAAAGGCTCAAAAGACGCGACATGTCTTCTAGTCAGCCCTCGAAAAAAGTGTTTGGTTGGGGAGTGCGATTTTTTGTGAGTGACGTCATAAGTGGAGGATTTTAGGCCACCTTGGCCCACTTCACCTGGCCCTGGGCCCAAACCGTTAGATGGTAGTTTTTCGTTGAAGTTTTTATTGGAAACTAGGCTACAATCCGAGTCGTTTGATACTTTGGATGACCTGCTGGGGTTTCTGGTTCAAAAGTTATGATCTAAAGTAATAAAAATATTTGATTAATTAGTTAATAGGATAATTAAATAATTTGTTTATTTTAGATCATAACTTTCGAACCAGAAACGCTAAGAAAGTCGATCAAAGGCTCAAAAGACTCAGACTCGAGCTTAGTTTTCAATTAAAACTTGAGGGAATTACTTTGGTCTAGCGGTTGGACCCTAGGCCAGACAGTATGAGCCAAAATTGCCAACAACTGCTTCACTTTGGACGCCACTCCCAAAAAACCGCAACCCCCAACCAAAAAGCTTTTTTTCGAGTGCAGACTAGACGACTTGCCAAATGTTTTGAGGGTTTGAACAGCTCTCAAGCACAATCGGTAAAGGAACTATGGCGCTGGCAAGGCAACCGAAAACTGTTGATTTTAGGCCGAAATTCAGGTACGATATATTCGTAGACCGGCTCTCAAAGTGTGGTTTTGGACGAAAATGATCGAAACGCTGGAGTAATTCTAGCAGAGGTTGAAAACCTTAAGCACTGATTGCAGTTTCACAGCCGTTACAGCTGCCCAGAACAAGAAAGCTGCTGTTCCAGACAACTTTGTTGCTGGTCTTTCGTTCGACATATATAAGTCACAACTTTTTGGGGCGGCAATAGCTCAGTTGTTAAGTGTCCGCCTCCCAATTGGAAGGTTGGGTGTTCGATCCACAGCACTGAGTGAATTGCCGTAGCACTTCCTGGGCAAGAGCGTTCACCTCAACCGCCCGGGCAAGAAGCACAATTCAGGCTTCGGCCTGCCGCCAATTGCCGTCACCAAATATTAAAAAAAAAAGTTTTTCGAAGATCTAGGTATGGAGTTTCGAGCTGTCTTCGACAAAGCTCGATCGCTCGACGATGCCCAGAGAAACGCGGAAACTCATTCTTCGCGATCGGCAATGTCGCCAGCAACTGTAGCATCTTGCCAGCCTGCCTCCCAAACAGAAATGCAATGCCAGTCTGAATGCTTAGCTGTAAAGCAACGCCTGTGCTCTTCTTGGGAGGCAAACGACATGCACGCGAAGATTGTCCAGCTAAGAATTAAACCTTCAAATGCGTTGAAAGAAGATGTGCTGTTCAAAAAGCAAGAAGCCCTCACGTGATCAGCTGTTAGCGGTGTGTAAACTACCAAGCGGTAGGCTGTCGTATAAGTGCTCAGACACCGAAACACTCAATATTTGCGTTTCGATTATTTGGGTTGTGGCAAACGGATTGTTAGACACTGGGACAAAGTGCAACTACCTTTTTACGGCGTTTGCTAAACATGCGAACTTATCTAGTCAAATCAGCGCGGACGAAGTAGGACTAAGGGTAAAAGTTTCAAGTGTAAAGACCCAAGGTTCTTACTCTGGCAGACCCATTCGATTGATTCGATCGAAGTTATGGCGACATCGTGTGTTGGATCGTGGATATTCTCTTGTGGGACGTGATTCTTGGCCGCGAATTTATGAAACAACACAAACTTAAAGTGAAATTTAACTTCGGTGGAACAGAATGCCCGTTACAACCAGGTGTGTTGAAGGCGCTTGTGACTAAGCCAGTTAAATTGTTTGAACACTTGACTACTGACTGCCACACGAAAGCAGCTAAATCGCGCCATTACTGTAGAGCGGGTCGAGAGTTGAGTCAAAGCCAAATACGTCAATTGTTGGATAACAACGTAATTGAACCAAGCAGCTCTCCGTGGCATGCCCAACTCGTTACTGCAAGAAACGGAAGCCACGAGAAACGTAGGTGTTTGGACTACAGCAACACCGTCAAGAATGTACACAGCGTGAGTATCCACTCCCTAATATCCAAGTGTCACGTGACAAAGAACGTGACGCAGAACAGCTGAAACTCGAGTTTGGATTTCCGCAGTGTACTGTATATCACCAGGCGCCGTTGTTACGAAAAAAATATATATCAGGAATTTGAAGCTAGCGGTCAGTTGTATCAGTTCAAGGGAATTCCGTTTGTTTTGGAAAATGCTGTTCTTGTTTTCAACGTGTCATCAATGACGTTATTACTGCTCATAGGTGTAAAGGAACATTCGCTTTTCTAGGCGATATCGCAGTATGCGGAAGAACCAAAGAAGAACTTGACGTAAATTTAAAAACTTTCCTAAATGCTGCAGAGGAGCGTACTCTCACTTTAGATGCGGAACAATCCAACTACGTTGTTGCGTACACGATTAATTTGCTTGCACAGCGCACATCCACAGAGATTTTGCTGCAACCCGATCATGATCGTGTTACACCGGTGCTGGATACGTCTGTACCTGAAAGTTGAAGGGAACTGCAAAGCCTGTCCGGTATGTTTGCGTATTATGGGCAGTGAATATCTCGTTGTTCGGATACAACTAAGCCGTTGATCGTCAGTGCGCTGTTTCCGCTGGAAGACAAAACTGCGAAAGTGTAAAAGAACGGTTTGGCTTCTGCAGCGATGGATGGGGCAATGGATGAGAAACTTGCTTTCGTCCTGAAAACGGACGTATTGGAAAATGCATTTTCCGCAATGTTAAATCGGCGAAATAGGCCACTAGCGTTCTTCTCCAGCATGTTCAGCAAGAACGAAGGTGGGCAGCCATGCGAGAGTGGAAAAAAAGGCCTTGACCGTCGTAGAAGTGGGAACATTTTCTAACACAGCGCCGTTGTGCGACTGCAACTGATCAAAAGTCATTGACCTTAATGTACAGTAACGAAAACAATAGCAGAAATAAAGAATGGACGAAGTTCTCCGTTGGCGCATGGAGCTAAGCGAGTTCGACTTGGACATTGTGCATCGTTCGGGGAATTGAATTCTGCTGCAGGGGACACCCTATTGGGTTTACTGTACAAGCGTATGTGAATACGCTTCGTAGTATTCACTCGTCCTTATATCATGCTGGCATCACTCGTTTTTATCACTATGTCCGCGCTAAAGATCAACCGACCATATTCTGTGGACGATGTCCGCAATAAGGAAATGCAAGTTTGTAGCGTAAGCGCAGAATTTAAGCCAGACTTCTATAAGGCGCTAAGTGTTCCACTGGTCAAATCCACTCAACCGTTTGAGCGATTAACTATGATTTTAAACACCCTTTGCCATAGTCGACCAAAATTCATAAGCACAGTATGCTGTCTATTGTTGATAAGTATTCGCGTTTCCCGTTTGTTTTTCCTTGCCGCAGTGACGGTTGTCAATCTATGGGTTGATGTGTGAATCAGTTATTTGCATTAGTTGGAATGTATGTTTATGTTCAATCTCTATTGAGGTTCCGCTTTTATAGTCCATTATTCCATTTCGCACTTACATCATTGCGGCTTTGGATGTAGCAATTCCTCCGTCTATAAACCTAAACGATATGGCCAGTGTCTGCGCGATACAATGGAGTTATAGCCAATTGTGAAACTTCTCTTAAATCTCGTAAACTCCATGTTTGGCGATGGGAATTAGTGCTGCTGGCTGCTGTCCATTCACGTCATTCATTGTTTCGCACAACGCCCAATGGACGGTTATTTACACACGAGCGTCGATGGCCCTTCGGTTAATCGGCTCGAACTTCGTTCAATTCCCCAGGACGTGTGCACTTGTGACGTCACGTTCTTTGAACTAAGCATGACCCTGTTGCTGAAGAATCTGACGTTACATGTGTCACGTCATCTCATGCCCGTGTGCGTACTGCGTTCTTGTGCAGTACTAGCCGAGGTTCCACTGTGTCGTCACGTGATGCTGCACCTGCGACAAGCAATCACTTCAGCACGCAGTGGCCGAAATAGGTCTAGTAAGCCTGCTGCACATGAAGCGTACGTCAACGTCATCACTTGTCCGCTGCCAAGTTCTCTTTGCAATCGTGTGCACGACCACGTCGCACACGAACAATGCTTGTGTGACTTCGATGATGCCTCGCGTGGTGAGCGAAGTGTGGACACGTCAAAGAACTTTGGATAGACTCGGTGTTGCGCCCCATATGTTATTGTTGACGTTGTGATACGATGTTGTGCCCTATATCCAAGTGTCTGTCTTACGTGTAAAGTTTTCATATAAGTTGGAAAAATTCCACGTTTGGAGATTTGTTAAGTGCTTCTTCGTACCCGCTGATTATAACGCTGGTTGTCTGGCGTACATACATCGCTGGTTATTCTGTCCTTCAGTTGCGCGATGGCCAATGGTCATTTGCTAGGCCAGGGCGCTTGCTACTGTAGTTTTGATGTTTGTTTAATAAAGTCTAATTGGGGTCCCGAGGTAATACTTATATTTGACTTCCACACTTTTGAAATTCTGGTAATAACTGCTAAATTTTTGGAAATGGAATTTTGCTGGCAAATGCCAAATAGATGCAAGATTTTCTTACCACATTTAACACAACCTACAAATAATTTATCTACGGTATATACTATAGCAATGTAATCAGCAACTGGTTTCCACCAAAACAGCCAACAACAAAGTAAAATATTTAGAGGAGCTGCAATAGTTCAGTGTAACAGCGCTCGCCGCTTGAGTGGACTTGCTGGATGACCGGCCACCGTGTTGTACAGGGGTTCTCAACCTTTTTTCTCCCTTTACCCCTTGCCAGCTTTCCAACATACAATTTACCCCCTTTTTGTTTACCTACTAGTGCTGTAGAAAAATGTACAACAGCATCATTTAATTTACCCCCAGGATAGGTAAAATTTACCTCCAAGAAAGGGGTAAACTTACCCCTGGTTGAGAACCCTTGGTGTAGTTGATGTATAAAGCTTCATGGACTGAAGCGTCCACTTCAAACCCCTGCTAGAGACAAAATTTCAATGTCGGCCTCCCACCGATTGACGTCACGTAACTAAAATCATGTGGTGAAAGTGAATAGTACGAATCACATGCATTTCTGATTGGATAATAGTCCCTCAAGTTTCACATAAAAGAACTAAAACATTGCATCCATAACGACAACAACCGAGCAGACTGTCAACACCTCTGTACTATGTACTTTATATGAACTTGCTTTTCACAAATTAAGTTTATTTTGTAAATAACTTAACGTCGGTTGTGTTGATGGTTCACATTGAATCTTAAACTCAAAGAAGTTGCCAGATTGAATCTTTTACGGGAACGTATTGGGCTTCTTAGATTGTGTAGTACTTCTGTTTGGAAAACGAATTCCTGATCAAGGTCAAGCAGGCGCATAGCCAGAATTTTTAATGGGGGGTAAACAATAACTGAGTCTCATCATCTGAACATTAAATGCCCCGATGTTTAAAGCATCATCCATAAAATGTGTATTTGTCCAGTGTTTTTTTCTGAAAAATTTTATTTAGAGACCCTTGGCTTTGACAAGATTGATTTTTAACTAGCCAACAAGTTAACGGAAAATCATTGCTGAAGACGTTCCTGCTCGACATATTTGCGATCGAATCGTCACAATACATATTCAATCATCACAATCGATAAATTAACGCTGTTGTCTCTAAACAGTGACTATGACGTAACAAAGAAAAGTTTGAAAATGACTCAGAAGAATTGCTTCTTCGGTAAAGTAGTTTCTTCAAGGCATATAATATGTATGTCATCGCCATACTCACTCATTAAGTTTCAGAAGTGTAAAATATCAAATATCTATCAATTTCATATTAAGCTACGGGCCAAGGCCGACATTGTAACTAGGGATACATTTATTTCTAGCTCGTCAGAATTGTCAAAAAAAATTTTTTGCGGTGGTCATGAAATTAAGCTTTCATCACCATTCTGTGGGATACAGCAAGCTGGTGCGTCAGAAACTGCTATGAAAAGCGTTACGTCTTGTTTTTACTTGCGGTTAGTGATTACAAGCGGTTAGATACTAGTTTGTATTTCATTATCACCATCTTGACAACTTCCAGGTGGAGCTAAACATCAGGTGAATGTCATCTTTGATGTGAATTCCCTAACAACACACACGTTTCAATGATCATCAACAGTTGGTACACCAAATTGTTTCCATTAGCTTCAACTAAAACTAAAAGTAGGGTAGTTTCTCTATGTATTTTGGCCGATTTGCACTGAAATCATTTTTTGCTTACAAATACATCAAAGGATAACTTGAAAAATTTTGGTGCAACATTTTGGAATCGAGAGAGGTAATTGCCCCTCTGGCTACGTGTCTGAGGTCAAGTGCATAGGCGTAGCCAGGGGGGACAAAGGGGCCATGCCCCCACATTTTTAGAACATATAGTCATTTTGTGCTTTGAGAGGCGTTTTTCCAAACAAACTAGTGTTATTCGCCTAAAATCAGACATTTTGCCCCCCCAAATTTCTGGGCTGGCTACGCCACTGATCAAGTGAACTCGCTAGTCTCATGCTGTGATACCCCAAACACCTTCCCGAACACATGTAAATATCTCCAAAAAATTTATAAATGTAAGAACTGCAATGGTACTCGTGATGCTCATTTTATAATAATATCGCGATAGGTCAACACAAAAAATTAAAAAATAATTTTTGTTAGTTTTTCTCGCAGGGTTGTATTTATTAGTAAAAACAACAGAAAACGTTGTTTCATATACTAAAAATTGCATACGGTGAATCGAAGCAAGAGAGAAGAAAAGTGAAGCAAAGCGTGAAACCGTTTGCGAAGAACATTTCGATATTTCTGTTTTAAACAATGACGACCACAAATTTTAGAAAATGTGCTTGGTAGTACTTGCTTGAACATCATGAACTTCATTGGTGTTTGAGCCTAGTAATCGCAAAGTTCCAAATGTACTGCTCTACGTCGTTCCAGTGCTGATGCAATAATTGTTAGGGTCAATAGTTTTTAAAGATTAAACTCATTCAACAGCGTAATTTGGTTAAGGCTGCATGTGCACAAACCACTAACGTGTCATTTCCTTTCATTTCGAAACAAAACTTCACAAGACAGAGCTTAGGTACACTGTCTGCNTTTTCTGGTTAAAGGTACCACTGCACAGATAAACCGCAATAATTACATGAGACGCAACTGTGTTATACGTGTAGAAATNATATTAAGTTGTAAAAATTCAGAAAGATGTAGAAAAACGCAAGTTGTCAAAATAGCAATTTTTAGTTTATGAAATATTGCTGTTTCTGGTGGTTTTACGGTTACTTTCAGATCACCCAATTTTTTTCTCTAAAATATGACCTTTGCCAAAAAGGCATGACTTCCAGTTGCTGAATACAAACCAAAAATAGGAAACTTCAAACAAATTTCACAACAGTATGAAGTTCTATCCTCACCTTCAGCTTCAGTGTATTGAACTTACAACCAACGCTGCTTCTTGCAAGAGATCAGATTCAAAACTCACTGAAAAACGCAACTCTGTTTCTGTTTGCTGAAAAACTAATGAAGTTCAACGCAGCAGCTTACGCAACTGGAGCAGTTTACGATGAAGGTTGTAAACCTCTGATGCTTTTTAATCTGATCGCTGAGCAATGGATAAAAGGGTGTGGTGTTCCTTTTTCGCATTCTGTGCCATGAAGAACATATTTAAACGATGTGCCAACAAGTGTTCTCCTGTTCCTGGCAGTCGACCAAATATACGCAAGCAGCTTTAGTTGAATTAGAAATTTGTTGCCACTGTTCGGAACAAACAAAAAATTGCCATGACAAAAGTTTATGATTGGGTGCAGGCGTTACCTCTCAACAAGCGTTGATCGAATACAAATGTGATTCAATCTTTGCAACTTGCATCGAGGGAGGCATCAACGAAAGCTGGAAAATGTAAACTTCGCATTGAAGTATCAAAGAAAAATCAGTACTTGGCATGGCGATGAGCTCCTCAGTAAGATTTGGCAGCTTTCAGTAAAGATTTTGATCTGACGAACGTCTAGTTTCTTACATGTTTGCAGAGTTTGATTCCTGTTCTCTCAAACAAGCAATAATCAACCAGAAGTAGAAACTCTAATTGCGAGAATGTGATCATTACTACAAGTTACTGGTGTGATAACTTGTGAGGTGAATCAATTCCTGATAGCAGACACTGCTGCATCAACTTGGATAGTAATTAATCTTAAACGTGCCTCAATGATTAAATTATAGTGACTGATAAATGCCATAGTGCCATGCACGTTGTTGATACGACAAAAATGCTTTTGAGTTAACCTTGTAAAAACACTTCACAATACAAAAAAGCGGTTATTGACCGCTGGTTGGAAGTCAGTAAAAGTCTATAATGAGTCTAGTCTGATAGCATCAGAATATTTCGTCATATTGCGCAAACTTTCAATTGACATACTGAACGGATTAGTAGCGCAGCCAAGAATTTTGTTCGCGAGGGGCCAGTCACCGATGTCGTCTTGAATCCGACTGTTCTTTCCATTTATTTTCGAACAATTGAAAATTGATATAAAGCACCAGTAAAAATCTTAGCAAGTTTGTTTCAAGGGGGCAAGACCTCTGAGGCCTCAATCTGGCTGCGCTACAGGAACTGATTGTCAATTTCTCCATGCTCAGAACTGGCTAGAAATCGTCGTAATGATTTCCATAGCAACTCTTCACTTTAATAATTTCAAATCCAGCTTGGTACAAAACTATCATGCAGACAACACGGTTATTGAAATCGCAATCAGTCTTTTTTCATTTTCGTGACTCGGCCTCAAACCTCTGTGAAATTGGAATCTTTTACTAACCGTTTGGATATTCTTCCAAAAGAGCAACAGTTTTGTCTCGGCCTTAGTCTATCGCTGCACGCGATCTTTGATCGGCCGTTGATGCGTGTCGCACGCCATCAATCACGAATTAAGCCATTTGAATGCATTTTGTTGGTACAAGCAGCGCACCTCTCTGTGCTGCTTCGACTTCGAAAGAGAAATCCCGCAGTTGCTCGAAGATGCTCGAGTAAGTGCAGAAAGTTGATAATGTTAACGTCCAACAGGTTGATATTTGGCTTTTTGCGTGATGGGCAATCCAAGGCAGCGCATTTCTGTCTTGGAAACACTGATCACCGTCCCAGAGCTAAAGGAAGAATTTTCCGGTGAAGAACCCTGGTAAATTACGGGGTGCGATGCTTTCATACACTGCTGTTGAAACCTGTTTGGAGCTCTTATATCATATGCTTATGCTATCTGCAAAAATATTATTGTTAGAGCAGGGTTGCAACGCTGGACTTTAAATTGTCTGGTAGAACAGATTTTGTGAACTGGTACTTGCCCCTGGTGGCGGATCCAGTAGATTCACACCCTGCGTTTGGGAGAGCAATCGAAAACGAAGGCGTCAAAATGCTTTACAAATTCAAAAGTCTAGTGGCGCACAATAATGCTTGTAATTTTTTATTTGAAAAAAAAGATAGTGACAACGCAAAATACATAATCAACTTTTATCCTTCAAAGAATAGGGCCTTTTTACTGAAAATGGACTCCACTTCAAGAGGCCGCTGGGGTCATATTTTTGGGAGCGGCAATCTCACCGAATTACCTTCCGCTGAATTCACCATAGCACTGGGAAATTATAAACAAAAAGCGTACCTTGAAGACAATTTTTTCCCGAAAAAGGCGGAAATCATAGCAGACTTCTTCATTTCATCTTTTTCTGCTGATATTCTGTTTGACCTCTTGCCCCAAACATCACATCTGTTGAAAAACAATTATTTTTCGTGATCAGATCGACATACACTGTCGTTCCTGTATCGAAAAAATATTCCCTATTTTGTAACAAAACCACCTTTTTAGGTCAGAAACACAATTCTGAGCTGATACCGACCACAGCTGTTATATCATTATTAGTGCGTTACGGTAATTGTGCAGAAGTCTGTTGGTAATTGTGTTACCATTTGGTACCAGAAGTCTGTTGTTAACATGTTTGTAACGAATTCTTTACCACCAACGTATAACCAAACACTGCCGGGTTTTGTGGGGTGGTCTTTGTGATCAACGGGCGTGCTTATTGAGAATTTCTCTTGGTGTTGCACAAGTTTTCTTTGTATTAACACGACAGCGTAAACGTTGCCGGACACAGATCATTAACAGCTGAATGACGAAATTCTCTCTCGCTTACCAGTAAACTTTAAGTCTCCTTTCACTCTCTGGAGAAGCAGCGAAGCGGCAAAATTAAGGCCAATCTGCACTGAGGACCTGCCAGGAGTTGCCAGGCGTAATCCTTTGTTCGTTTTGCTGCATCGGGTAATTCTGCGCTCGTGCACGGCTCGGCACGGCAACTCCTGGGCGCAACAAAACAAAGAATCGTGCGCGGCTACTCCTGGCAACTGGGTTCGATTCCCGGTCGGGTCAAATCGATGACTTGAAAAATGATACCGTCCAGCCTTATGCTCGGCCTTCAGTCAGTGGGCGCAAGAAGGTTCGCGCGCGGTGCTGCCATTGACCTGCTGCCAGAGCAGCATTCACTGCATAAGTAGCAGCGTGGATCCCTGGACTGCGTAAGCGGAGATGAGCGCCGTTGACCACTTGTAAAGAACTGAATGAAAGTTTTGTGACTTTGTTTGCTTGTCGTTGTCAAGGACAAGCGATCACAAATGCAAGCGAAAGCAATCAGACACACTGGAAGGATACAGTTTGACATTGAACATCACACTCTCTGACTTAGGAGGAAGCAGGAACTCGAGAAAACCCGTTGTAAAGAGAGTTTAAAAACTAGTTCCATGTGTGCACAGCATAACTTACACGTTTATACGAGAGGTAGGAGATCGTTTTTGATTCGTTATAATCAGTAACTGAGATGACGTATCCCGCATTTTAAGTTGAAAACGCAATAGCTGTTGTCGAACCAAAACTTTTCACTAAAACAGGTTTACTTTTAAACGTAGTGCAGTGTGACATGTTATAACGTAAACGTCGTTGAACCTCGGCAGAAACAATCAGAGTTTGTGGTTTCCAACCTACTGTAAAACTTCATATTCGCCATTTCATTTAGTCCCAGTAAGATATTAGATCGAGCATTACCGGAGCAAGAATGTATGTAATCGTTGAAACGCATTTGTTCAGGAACTCACATGTTGTTTCCCGTGTGTGAAGCGTTGGTGATGCGTGCGATATTTTGCTCCTTGAACGTATAAGTATGTGGACTAAAATTCTGTGAAGGTGCTTCAAAACCGACGATGATTGATTAACTATAACACTGACTTGGTGCATTTTTAATACAATATATCAGTCGGCATTAAAACTGTGTGAAAACAACTTAGTGAAGAGAGACAAAACATTTACCGCTGGATCCTTTCATACAGTGCACAAGAAAACCACTTTACTTGATTAAAAGAAAAAGACTACGAAACGCATTTTGCAAACCCTGTTGCAAGCGATCTATGCTAACTTCGTGAATAATAGAAAATCAAATGATTTGCTACGAAGTTGTGTTGGATGGAGATGTGGGGGCAGGACACAACAACTGCAATACTCTCTTGTGTAGAACTTTAAATTTTGCAGATATTCGGAATATTGTGTAGCAATTTAAGGCAATCTTTCATTACAAATTAGCACATGAGAAAATCCCTTATATGACTTTATTGTAACCAAAATCTCACTCGCTGACTTTCGATTTTTATGCCGAGCGATAAGAGTTTTTGCAATAATTGTAATGAATCAACTTTTTCAAAAATATATCAGTGGAGCTTGGTCGGTGATGAAAGAACTTATTCGTTGCTAGTTAGTGGAAAAAGGCAACGCTAGATGTCGCGAATCTGCCGCTTGCAAACTCCATTACTTGCCCGCATAAAATGAAATATGTAACAAATTCAAGTGCGGTCCATCAGCTCATTTCTTCCTGGGGAGCGACACTCAGCATCATACTGTACATCTGACAGACTTCAACTAATCGCCAGTTGTCGTTTTGTTTACTTCGTCATAACCTTTTGTGCTATGAGTCATCTTTCCTTCGCAGCAATCGAAATTGGATTCAGAATTCGTTTTTGCATGAAAGCTACAGTACAAGCAGTCATAACACACCCTCCTATGTGCTTAACCTTTCCACTGCGCGCCTTAGCAGTCGGGAAAAACTTAAGTTTCACTTACACACCTGACTCCCAGGAAGGATGACTCGATGAACTGGAATTCACATGAGCAAGCAGTGCTCTGAGGTTGGTCACGCAGTGTGGCCATTTTTTGCAGATTTACCACTGCGTCTTGCTAGTTTACAAATAGAAATACCCGGATTGCAAACGTGGCAACACTTTTAGTGGCCGAAATAGCTTACTATGGATCCAAGTAAGAATATAGCACTGGATTTAAAAAAATACACGTTTGGTGCGCGTCATGATTCAGTAACTGCCACATGTATGTGATGTGAAATTTATCCCTGGACAGAAAAGTCATACTCTGGAATGATATGAAAACGACTAAAGATAGGCCGCTGAAGCAACATTGAAAGCGATGACTTGTTCCGGTAACTTTGTTCCAATTGTTTTCAGTGCATTTCTTGCAGAGTAACATGTTAAAAAACAGCAAAACAGCTTTATAAGAATAATTTGTCATTGCGGGAAAACAAGCTGGTAATTTGTAGACAAAATACTGAAATACTTTGTAAACATCTCTGAAAAACTTAAACAAATATAGCAAAGATTGTGTTGAAAAGACCAGTGAATTTAGAGGATTTTTGTCTTCATTTGGGGGGCAGAACAAATGGCGAAAAAGCTTGAGCGTCGACTCGCAACACATCCCAACTTCCTTGTCGCAAGGAATGATCAGATCTTGACAGTTTTTAACTGTAAACAATCGATTTAGATACTTTTGAAGCACCGACAAGCAATGTAACCTTTGTGCACGTTTCCAGATAAACGAGCATTGCCTAGTTTGTGCAGAAAGCTACTTTACTTGTATGTTTACTTGAGTTAACTTAGAACAAAGTGCAATGTACGTGCAACTCCTCTGCATAGTCTCTGGTGTTCTTTCGACTGCAGCAGTCATCGTTTCTACCTTTTGGAATGTCTGGGCAATCAGCAGCCCGGAGAGTGCTGCTGTGCTCGGGGCAATATGGTCTTTTAAAGGTCTGTGGGGTACTTGCGTCCAGGCCACAGGAGGACACCACAACTGCAGGGAACAAGCATCGTTGCTTACAGAAGGCGGTGAGTGAAATTTACATGGCTGGCCTCGATGTCGCTTGAAAATGAAGTTAATGTTTTTATATATGTTGAGCAGAATGAGAGAGGAGATGCTGGTTACGTGCAAGTAGTCAGCATCTCCTCTCTCATTCTTCACCATTTGTGAAATTAGGTTCTTCGTGAAATAACTGTAGTTACTGATAAACTTTGGCACTTTATAAAGCAGCATTTTCGAACAGCTTTTTTGTGAAGTCTGATGAGTTAATTTCCCGTTTCCTTACGCGTTTTTCTTTATCTCTTTGCGTAATGGAAACCATAAAAATATTATCCGCTGTTTTTGTTCAGCATTCGTGTAGTGAGCATGTAATTCGCATTTATATCTCAAAGCCACAAAAGCCATGAAAAGTTTCTTTAAATTTCTATTTCGTTCTTCGATTGCGTTGACACAAAGTTCTGATTCACTTGCAGCTTACATAAATTCAATTCGAGCGATGATGTGCATCGCAATGTTACTGTCGTTTGTGGCTTGCATCATAATCTTGTTTGGAATGGAGTGTTCTCAGCTTCTGGGTGAAAAAGTTGGACTCAAGCAGAAGCTGATGCGAATTAGCGCTGTTTTATTTTGCATCACAGGTACGTAAGAACCGTCAACGGCATGTAGCCTAATGCATTACCAGGGCCTTTGAGAGAAATTTTACAATAGGAAATGAAAACTGATTTCGGACCCGCTAGCTTCTGGGGCCTTCGTCAAAACTTGTATAATAGCTTGTGCTTATAGTAATCAGAATATAGATAAAACAGCTACCATGCTAAGACTGTCTATGGGAAGGAATCCTTTCCCAGCAAAGAATCAGACACTACGATCTTACAGAGTATATATTTTGCCTACGAAGTGGGCATCATCAGCTCTTATTCAAATAGAATCTTTGAACCATGCTAAGATTTAGAAATCGATTAATTGTTATACTGGCAACTAGCTTAAATTAGTAATTTTGGGCTGGATTACAGAAAAACTTTGCTTGCGTACTTCTATCCTCCCGGGCCCCAGTACTCACCGGGCCCGGAAATGATGTACATCTTGTACCCCCTCTCGTAGGCCCTGTGCGTTGGATAAGGATTACTATTGAGGAATTACATTCCGTTTGCGCTATCCTAGGGGAAAAGTTTCGTTAATTCTTTAAAAGCTTTATTTACAACATTAGTTTGCAGCAGTCTCAGCGTGGAGGGCAAACCGAACAGTGAATTTCTTCCCAATGAAGTTGTGAAGGTTTCTAATTCTGGGAATAGAACCTTATTTTGCAATTTTCTCTGCAATTGTTGTTCCTCGTTTTCCAGGTTTGCCACTTTTAGTCAGCTGCTGTAATGATTAATGGCATCATTTCAGCTGAAGTTTTGATCAAAAATGGACGCGTAATCTGAAGTTAAGCCAATCAGGACCTTTTTTCTTATCAGTATTCTTATCAGTACATCGAGGTTTCGATAATGCCAACTCAAAATCTATTTAAAAACTGAGAAGTTACTTGTGTTTGAAATAGTAGTTTTATTTAGACTGGGCGACAAACAAACTGCAGAAAAAGGCTATTTTTTCTCGAGTGCTTAAACTCTTCAACTCCCGCTTGCGCCACTTTCTTGCATGGATTTGCGCCATCATAACTCGCCAGACGATTGAGTTGGAGAGCTGTTCAAACCCTCTAAAGATACGCAAGGTCGTATAGTTTCGATTTAAAATTTTGGGAAGTTTTGGATTTGAACTTTTTTGTGGTTGACGACATAATGGAGGCAGGCTTAAGATTTTTGGAAGGGGTCATCGAGCTCTGGACCCCAACTACAAGGGGCAATTTTCTGCTTCCTTCCTAAAAACACACGAGCAAAAACGTTGCGTCTTTAGAGCCCTTGACTGGCTTTCTAGCGTTTGTGATTGGCAAGTTATGGCCTAAAAACAATAAAATTAATTACTTGATTGCTTTAGGCCATAACTTGTTAAATGCAAACACTAGAAAGCCAATCAAGGGCTCTAAAGACGCGGATCTTCGCCTGTTTTTTTCAAGAAAGAAACAAAAAATTGCCCCTTGCGGTTGGTGCCTAGGGCCCGATGACCCCCTTCCATAAACTCTTAAACCTACTCCAACTGTGACGTCACCCATTTTCTGGTGGTGGCACAACAACTCAAGCCGAACTATTCCTCATCCTGGTTTGATTAAATTAATTGTCATGAGCTAAAAGATCTGCTTCAAAATATTGAAACCTTGATGGAAATGAAACGCGCTAAACGATGCTTTAGTACAGCGGTGTGTGATATAGACACACTTTATCACGGTGTTTTCTTGCTTTTTAACCGAAATGCCAATCCAGCAAAATACAGCATATTCATAAATCCACTGAGATCCCCACCGCGGCATATAACAATGCAGTCTAACCTACATTTCGTCAGGAATTGCAATGTGAGACTACGCGTTCGGTAGAAATTCAATCAATTGATCAACGTTTGCCAGATCTACGATCTTCTCACTTTTCTTAGATTTGATAAAACCAAAGCTGCCTTAATTCCTTTACATTTGCAAAGAAGTTTATGCGGTTTCTTTGCCGTTGCTACTGAGAGAGTCTCTTTACTCTTTGTGATTGTCTCTGGACGTAAAAAGTTCAACGAAAAATATTTTTAAAAAGTCATTTCAAGTCACAAGATAACTGGCTCGATACCAACATACACATCCACATGATAGAGACTCTCTGAAACAGGTCGGCGACTCGTCGCCTCAAGACTCCATCACTGCAAAGTAGGCTGTGATACTCAACCGGTTTGTAGTTCACTGGACTCTATCTTGCACTTTATGAAGTAGGCAACAAAACTCTCATGTGAAGTTGCGGTGAGCTTTTGCCTTCTCCAATCCCCCCTTTGGGCGGATCACCGATGGAATAGGGAGTAGTTGGAGAACACCACGAGAGTTTGGACTTTCATCCCTGACATCGGCACACACCCCCTGGAATGGCCCTGTTACGAACAGCGTGGTTTCGGCTTAACCGCTTCCGCACCGGTGTCGGACGTTTCCGCTTCTGCTTACACAAATGGGATATGGCCACTTCTGCGCTTGTGAGTGTCGCGCAGAGGGACAGACCGTTGACCAAGTTGTCCTTCACTGTCCAATCCATCGACTTCCCTACGGAGCGCTCGGCCTGACGATTCTGGATGACGAGACAATCGAATGGCTGCTCAACACCTGTCCCAAGATCTAGTGCGGCCAAGCAGTTGACACCAACAACTCGTGTAAACGATGAATACTAGTTATAATAAGAAGCAGTAAGCCTAGTTACAGTCATTAACATCAGGTGATGCAAATAAGACCTTCTGTAATTGTCTTCCTGCAGCTCTCCGCCTTCAGTTTTGACAAATATTGTAACGCTGTGACCTGATGACACTATTGGTTCTCTTTCAGAAAAAAAAATTAAGGAGTTCTTGTTACCAAATCGCAACACAATTTCATCATAAAAGCTGCGTTAAACAAGAAGGAAAACGTTAATTCGCTCTTTCATAACAGTCGGTAAAACGGAGGCTCTCACGAAACAGTCAATGAAATTATATGATCCCCACATTCTACGCATTTGAAAATAAACGTAAATTGTTCCCTCAGCGACACGAAAAGTCCAAACATGCGCACGCGTTCTGCTATAAGTAGTGGGCACTTTGACGCACCAGCCTCAAACGCGGTGGATTAAGCGACATGAAATTGCCTAACTGCTGTGCGGACGCCCAAACAAGCGCATTCAAACATTACTATGGGCAAAAATGGAATGTATTTTTTCATCCTCTATCCAAAGAAACCCTTTCCCAGCAAAGAATCAGACACTAAGATATTACAGAGTATCTATTTCGCCTACTGGGTAGGCATCATCAGGTCTTACTCAAATCAATTATTTTTCACCCTCCATAGTTACGCTCCTTGAGTGTTTCTCTTTCCGCGAAAACTGCTGCGCAAAACTTTTCGATAAATTTCGCAGTATTTCGGAAAGTTTCGCAGCATTTGTCTTTCAAGCATAGATTCATAAAAGTTGCCACTCTTGCTAGTGTCCTATCTTACTTGACGCTTATCACCGTTTCCACATAGTCCGCATCCCACAGTTCATCACAAACATTTCGTCTGGTGCGTTTCACTCAACTCATCCTCACAGTTCATCACGCCTGCGCTGTCTCCTGTCTACCACTTATCCCGGCCAAACTATCTCCTGTCCACATATCATCTTAGCCACAACTAATCTCACTCTCGACTCGTTTTTCTCACAAACAACCTTGCATACTTTTCAGTTGAACTAATGCTTGTCATCTGAAATTCACCCAGACCACGATAGCTTTCCCAACACAGTTCATCTTCGCACGATTCATCCTGTACCGTAGAAGTTTCCTCAAGAAATCTGCTCTACTATTTGACATGCGCAGAACTAATCACAAGCAAAAGAGTCGGAATAACGCCAAAAATATTGATGTAAACAATTTTCTTACTGACACCACATGCTTGTTTCTTCTTGAAAAGGCAAAGCATTTCATAATTGAGATTGGAGTGTTTGAAACTTGAAAGCATGCTGTTAGGATAAATTGCTCGATTATGGTACGTAAAATTTGTGATGTAATTTGATATATGATATTGGCGTTTTTATTTGAACCTTTAAATCTCAGCAAAAACAATGGGTCATCTTTCAACGTAAAAATAAAATTGCATAAGGATTTTGTCTTCTGACAATTGTTGAAGCTGAAAAAATAAATAGCATTTTTGGTGAAATAACTGTCATTATAAATCCTACAACACTTTCTTACACTTCATAAAACATAAATTTGATCTGGATTTGAAAATTCGTTTGAAATTCCTGAAGGATGCAGTAAACGTGTTAGCGAAATTATTGTCGGAAAAAAATATGAGAAACTGAATGACCAGTGACCAAAATAATCCTTATTTTTGGTGTAAACCCCATGTCTCTGCATAGTAATTATTGAGTATAGGTAGAATGATGCAAAGTATTACGTCGTGACAAACTCCAGCGCATTCTGTTTTTAAGGCAGCAGCTTCGTCATCCGGTTCTTTGATGGAGTTTAATGCTATGCTAACCACTGAGTTAGAAATAGGGAGCGGTAAATAGAAATCTTCAAGCATGGGCGTCGTAAGGGGGAAGAGGGGTTCTTACCCCCTGGATTTTGAAATTGATTTTTGCTATAAACATTTCAGTGGAAACATGTCTTTCTCACAGTTTCGTAGAATGGCAAAAAATGGAATTTCACCACTGTTGGCCCCCTTGGAAAAATTATTTTGGTCACACCCAAGAAAAATTCATTATTGCCCCCCAGAAAAAATCCTTCCGACGCCGGTGTCTTCAAGCACCACACCATAATTTCAAAGACAAATCCATGACAACCACGGCGGCGGCGCGACAATTCGGCAGCAAATCCTTTTACAGCTGCCCCGACATTCCTTCGTCGCTGAGTTGACACGCAGCCCAATTACGTTACTGCTGAAATGGCATGTTTATGAATTGTCGTGAGCGCAGCACAAGTTGTTGTGAGGTCAAAGTTTCATGCCCAAGCGGTGGATGTGGGGTTGTTTGTCGTCTGATTACTGGCAGTCTTGGTTTTGATTACAGTGCTTTTCTTTGATGGGTGAAGGTTTTATACGTGTTTTCAGCGTTTTCGATTTGCCCAGGAATTTCTTGTTGTTTTTTCAGCATTTTTTTACTTCACACTCACTTCTCTCCGTAACAAGTCTTTTGGTTTTAAATTCTTTATCTTGTCTAATGATATTGTCTTTCATGGTCACTACCTTGTCTGAAGTTGCTTCATTTATGAATTTCCGATTGAAAATGGATTAAGAATAATCTGCAACGCCTCGAAATAAACGTGGATAGTTTTTTGAGTTTTGATGTAGTTGTTAAGTTTATCGCGATGATAGGCTCCAGTACGTCTGAAGGGTTATGCCTGCGTTTGCATCCCTCAAATAGCGAAAAGCAGAGTTGCTACCGTGCGTCCTCGATAATAAGACCTAGCGTGATTCCTGAGGATGATTTTAATATAAGCCCTACCCTTAAAAATAAACCCTAGTTGACTGGTGACGACAAAACTTACAACGGCCAAGAGGAGAGCTCGCTCGCTCGAAGTCATTTTGCTGGTCATTTTCACTGATATAATGATTAAGTAATGTAGATAGTTTTTCGTAATTTCTGTTTATTTAGAAAGCTCTTAATTTTTACTTTGTAACATCATTTTTTAATATATCAAAATAAGACATCTCCCTAAAATAAGCCCTAGTGTAAATTTCGGAGTGAAAATTAATATAAGCCCTGTCTTATTATCAGGGAAACACGGTAGTTCGGAAAGCAATTTCATGCAAGTTTATTCAAAACACATCAGTAGCTTCAGTCACGCTGTGCACGCGATCTGCAATTGCTGAAATGTTAACATGTTTACATAAACACTAAAACCTATTGCGTGAAAGGCCTGTAGTACGCTCTGGTTGCATTGCTTCAAGTATTTTTCAAAATGATTTCTTTGTTTAAATACATTTCTTTGATCACGCTTCAAAGCAGCATCTTTCGTGGGAGTGCCAGTTCATAAAAAATGAATTGCATAATGATTTACGATCCGGGGTTATTTTGTTGTTTCGGCCAAAGAAACATTGATGGCTCTTTTTAATTTACCAATGGAAAACCATTTAAGTTAAAAAAACAATGCAAGTGCTATCTTTTTTATATAACCCCGGCCTGGATCAATTTCTTTCCACAGGTACCCTCGTCCTGGCAAGTTCAGCCTGGTACACAACAACCATCGTGAACGATTTTTTCTCGTACAAGGCTGAGGACAACTTCATCATCTTTGAGATTGGTCCAACATTGTTCCTCGCCTACATCGCGTCGTTCCTGTGCTTCATCACGACCATCTTATGCTTCTGCTTGCCGGGCCCGGGGCCGGACCGTCGCGGGAACAAATTCAAGAATTTCACGTTTTCCTTATCGAGGGAGGATAAGCATTTCAAAAAATTCACATCTGGCAAACGCGTCGAAGAGTATATTTGACTGGACATTGCGCCGACCCGGTTTCGTTTGTTCTGTTTGTTGCTTACACAATCGGTACCGCGCTTATGCTCTACGCTTCGTATTTTGTCTTCCCCAAAATGGGAGAAGAGATTGAAACCCCTCACAGAAGTTCAGGTAAACGTTGATTAAAGTCGCATCTACGTAGTGTATATCTTTAAGGAAACAACGTGTGAGTTTGATGCTGGTGCCTGTAAATCTTCGAAGCGGGCGCAACAACACCCACTCCACTGAATTTGCTAAATGCAAGCCAATTTTTGCAGTGAAAATCTGCAAATGTGTCAATATTTAAAGATATGCACTGAAGCTGGTTTTTAGGGAGTTTAACCTTTTTATTGCAAATGAATGTTGCGTGTGTGTTGAATGAGATAGGAGCACACTCGAGAAACAGCGGTTTGTAGCCTTGCACGGGTTGCCGCTTTCAAAAAAAACAAACCAACAAAACTGTTATGTATTCTTGAATAAATCCATTTACTTTTTACAAAGTTGCCAGAATCCAATCTAGGGATAATCTTTCCACCAAATGTTGGACGTATAAGTCAGTTTGCATTGATATTGTATGTATTGTCCTGACATGTGCTCCAGATTGTGTCCTCAGTCCAATCTAGTCCCGTGGAGCATCGATGGTCATTTGTGTTCAAACATTCACATCCTGACCCAGAGTGTCTTCCAGGCCTTTCAGAGTTTAAATTTCGCTCAGTCCCTTGCACTCTGAACATCGACACCGACCTAAAAGCACGGGCTTGTGGAGACGCTTGACGACATCGAAAATGTCTCAGAAAACACACTTGCCCAATATTGTATACGATTGCTTGGCGCAGTAGGTCTCGACAGATGATGTCCTTTGATGACATTTTGGTAAAAACAATTGTCGGAATCATTCATGCATAGAGTCTACCTACAGACTGAAACAACCAAGAAAACAATTAGAATTAACAATTTTACTCGACTGTATTTTAGTTCGTCTCTTTGCGTCACCCTGCAGTTGGTGAAAGGTAAAGGTAGTTTTGATCCAGGTTGATTGTACTCAGTCTCCTTGACCACTGCAATGTTGTCATTTTTTCGTGAAAGTCATTGCAGCGAACCAAGCGCCCGATTTTGTGTTTGTCATTCGCTGTAAATTTTTTAACGCTGTGCGTCCGATGCATTTTGCAAATCTCCATTTCTCAGTCACTATGCAAGGCTCTGTATGACGATATAGAGTGCTGCAGTGCTCGTTTTTCTTCAGTGTTAACCAAGTGCTCCAACGAACATCAACCGTTGATCCGTTGCACATGAGCATTTCTGTCCCCTTGTGTTCTTCTAACTAGTGTGACATGGACTTTGTGCCTGAGCCAAACGCGCAAACAATAAAATAAAAGCTAATAACGTTGAGTAAGGCTAATAACGCTGAGTAATGCTAATAACGCTGTTTTAATGCTCATAGCATGACAAACGCAAATGCGTCATTTTCTTGCTTTGTTTTGGAAATTTCAGGTTATTATTGCAGCTCTAAAAGTGCGTCATTCTTTCTTGCAGCTTGATGCGAAGTTTAATAGATGTAACTCGCTCGCTCAGCGTATTTCCTTTCTGTCATTATATTGCTCTCCTTGTCTTGAAATAATCGCTTGTGCAACGCTGAGAATATTAAGAAAAATTGCTTTGACAAGATTTTAACAATATACACAACGCGGCATTGCCAAATCGAATTCGCTTTTTTGCAAGTGTTGGATGATATCTGCAGTTGCAGTTGAATTCAGTTCGCCGTCTGCGTCGTTCTTAACAAGACTGATTTTGAACTTTACTCCTGTTATACAATGTTCTGCGCAGATAAGATTTTTTTCGTAAAACTGCAAATACAAACAAGCGATTGCACTGCCCTCGATCAGAGAAAACGAAATAATTCCACTGCGGTGGAATTTGAGGCCAATTTTGTTCCGAGCGGAAGAACGAGCTAATTGGCATTACCCACGCTTTAAACATGTTTGGCGTTGCGCAACTGCAGTAAAACCAAGAATACCTTTCATGGGAGACAAGTTAAAGAGACCCACGAAAGCTCATCTGTAAAATTAACAGCGACAGTCCAAACAAACAAAACGCTTTAAAAAAGTTCAATCCAGCAAGTTCCACCGCAATTGGCAAAAAATGCAACCAAGTCACGTTCTCTTCATTCATTGGGTAAAGGATTTCTAAAGCCCAGACTGGCAATTAGCATGTCCTCGAATGTCGTTTGCGTTGTCGGTCATTCGTTTCCTTCTTTGCCTGAAAACAGATGGCAAAGTCAAGAAGCAAAACAAAGTATTCAGTGCTCCACCGACAAGACTTCTCCTTTATCAACAAAATATTGAGGGCACTCATTTGAATCATTTAGGCCAGGGTTTTTAGTATGCGTTGAATTAAAAGTTTATCGCTCGCCATAATAATAACAACAGTAATTCAATAAGTTTAGGCGCGTTAACGTAACCTCATGCTTATGGTGATAAACTGAACCGTTCTATGACAAAGTGTGTTTCACGGAAGCAGAGACCTTGCGAACTTTATTCCTATCCTCACAACTGTTTCTCACTATCGCCATTCCATTCAGCATTGGGATTTAACGGGCGGAATGAAGCTGGCGAAGACAAATGTGAACTAATTTTTTGCAACCTGCCATAAAATCGAACTACGTAAAGTGCTTTTTACATTTTTGCCGGTGTGTCGTCCCANGTAGAGAAAGATTCGGAAAAAATGACACTGCTGTTAAAAATGAACCCTTTCGCGTCTCCGTTGGTTTTGAAGACGAACANGTTTTATATAATCTCATAATCGATACTGACAGTATTGGCTGTGAAGCTAACGAAAGCTTTTGCTCCCAGGCTTTGTGTCGTTTCTACTTTTTCGAAAATTCTTAGAGACCATCTCGGCAGTAGCACGCCTTCAATGGTGGCGTGTGAAGATTCTTGCCTTTTAACAAATGCAGCTGTTTTCCTAATCGCGCTAGCTAGATTTTAGAAATATTTTAAAGAGATATCTCGGCCTTTGCTGCTGCAGCAACGCGCTGCACGTGGACAGAAATAAGCCATAGGAAAGGCATCAGTGGAGCAATTACATAGGTGACAAAAACAATCGTCCGCTTGTTTTGTGCTCTTCGATGGCAAACCAAGATGTGCTTCTATATTTTAGCTTTTCTTTTATTCAAGCAACCGTAAAAAAAGAAAATTGCAGCTTCTGCTTTCACCGTTACGTAACTTTACCAAGTTTTTAGGGCAGTCAATTAAAATTCGTTCACTTCATAAACTAATTGTTTCAGGCTGCGATACAGCTTACAAAAAGATATGCAAATCTGTTATTGCTGTCAGCTGAAAATCTAGTGATGTGGAGAACTGCTCCGACGTAAAGCATCCATTACTGCAAACACGAAGCCGCCAATGATGTTACGTAATCGAATGACTTAGGCAGTTAATCACAGTGACGTTTAATAGAATGAGCGAACAATCGGACCGCGCATAAGTTACGATCACCAAGGCCGCCGCCTTGGTGATCGTATGAGGATGTCGGCGAAAGTTTCTGAAGATTAGTAGCATTTTTGTGTTTCAAAATGAGCGACTGCTTGGCGATTTTATTACTGTCAAAAAACACCTTATCTTAAACTTTCAAGCTGTTCATTTGAACAACTCCCCTACAGTATTTCTGGAAGCTTGTTATTTTTTATTTCCCACGGCAAAGCTGTTTGCCATTTTTAGTCCTTGTTTTTTTGCACTTAGTCGTCGAATACTTCGTACCGTTTCGTATTGGCAAGAGGAAGATATGCTACATGTATTTCCCTGTAAGTAGCCTAATGATGACTTTAAACTGAGTTGAATTTTTTCGAAGTGTTGTCGACTACCCGACTACCTTGATTTCATTTTCGTCAAAAAAAATTTTCACTTAAACTGGGAACCAACGCGCGAATATCAGCAGTCCACCATAGCCGAGACTAGGAATTACCGACTAATTGTAGCACATGCGACAAAAGGCGAATTTCGGAGGGTCACAAAGTTTGTTGCCACCTTTGCTGGCTTTCGGCCGTTTTTCTTCGAGTAATTGTGACACAACACTTTATCACAACAATCGGTTCGGTCAGAAAGGCCATGGAAGCGATAATGAAGAACCGAAAGTGGATTGCCAGCCACGGTCACGTTATCCCTGGAAAAGGCAATTTTCAGAAGCAGAACGGTTCTTTGGACGTTTCTCAAGGAATGTGCACCCTTAAGTAAATACATTCGATTTTGAGTCTTGAAAATTTTAACTTCGACGGTTGTGTTTCGAAGCGTCCATTGTGATTTCATTCACATAATGGATTATTCATTGGCTTATTATATTTCCTCTGAAGCTTCACCTACTGTTCCAAAAAAGTTAAGTAAGGAAAAACAGGTATCTTGAAACAACATGTACATTTCTATATCTGTGAAAAAAAATTGTATAGATGTATTTTGCCAGCAGTTCTATTTCCGACAGTGAAAAAATTGGTTGACTTGCCAACGAAAGAACAACCCGGAAATGACGCAGAACATAAACCAACTTTTTGCGCGATAAAGCGTCCAAAAAAGAATAGAATGGATAACGTCTGGAGCACAGAGGATCGAAAGTTCGACAAACATTCGACAAACGAACGACAAAAAAGATTAAACATTTATTTGGTCACAATAAGCGATAGTATATGGAAGTGGTGTTCTGCGTAGTGGGCATGCAGAAGCTCGAAGGTTCTCACAAAGCGATATCATGGAAAGCGCTGTCGCTCAGCGGAGCTTTTACGCTAATGCAAAGAAATGAAATTTTTTCATTGCAGCATTTGTCAGTTGAAGCTAGCCACAAACAAAATGAGAATTACAGGTGTTTGAAAAACCGATGCTAGTTGAGCCTCATCGGGAACCAAGGTGAAAAAACAAAACACACAAAATATTCACTTCACTTTCTCTTTGTTGATTGCAAATCTACTAAATTTAACGTTTTGTGAATTTTTGCGAATTTGTCATCTACGAGCGACAGAAAAAAAATTGATGGGCAGGTAACATTTTATTGTGATTGCTTTGCAGAAGAATATTGTAGACTCTGATTGCGCCTGTGTTTAAGACATTAAACCATTAGAACCAGCATCGCCTGTCTCATTCTCATCACGATTGCACACAAAGGCAGTCTCTTTCCTTGCGTGGAGGACGTCGCTGCGATAGGTCATGTTGAGTACAACTCAGTTCACATGCGTGAAGACTTTTCAAACCATAATAGAAGATGCACGAAAAAGTAAGTCTTCAAAACAATTTCCCTCTTCGGCTTCATCAATCTCCACCAAGCCAAAACATTAACGAATGCTTGTGGCTCGACCGACAGCTGCGGCTTTCTATGGTGACACTGGTACACCGCGTCGGTCGTAAACAGCTTTGCGCCAGTTCATTAGCATGTCACCCACTTGCTTTTGTTTCAGAGAATGTAACATACGTATTGAAACGAGGCTTGCTCGTAAGCCTGAAGTTCGCTCGAGAAACCTCCGTCTCTCGTCAGCGGCCTAAAGAGCCGTGATGCTGTTTAAATACTTTTAACAAATGTTATACGGCTGAAACAACCGGAGTATATTTATATAAACTGTTACCAAACTTATATTCCTTCTATTAAGCACAGCTTTCGGTCACTACGTCAGTGCAGCTCAAATCGTAAAGTCAAAACCACATTTACTCCAAAAAATTAAGATCTGGAAGATTTTGCTCAACTAAATACACTGTAGAGCAGACAGCAGTGTTTATCACTTTGTTGCAACATGGCACCAGAACCACCTGTTACTTTATAATAAAGCTACTGGGCACAACAATTCAGGTCTCAGGTTTTACGACATCGGAAGTATGTTTTGAGATTTTAAATTAAAATGCTCAAGAAATGCAATTGATTTATTATATTTAGAAAGATGCAATTGATTTATTATATTTAGAAATAATTTGTTACACCTGTCGCCGGTTCTCCTTCTGGCAATGCTATGCTTGATTTCAAACAACTTTTACGTCCTATACAAATAGATAATGCGAAGCGATATCCATTTGCTGCAACACGCCAGTCAATGGCGTTTGTTCTTTTCACATTACATCTTGTAGCCAGTACATGTACATGATCAGCCGCTTTTTCACAATAAAAAGCTTTCCGAATCGTTCTCGTCGTTTTAGTCTCAGAGCAACGCGGGCTTCACATGGAGGTCGACATCATTGTTTAATAGACACACAGAAATGTTTTGTGGGTCAAACATACGATCCAAGATTGTATTTAAATGACGAAATTGCATTGAAGAATCCAGGGTGTCAATCCAACACGGCAGTGAAAAGAACGCATCAAAGACGACACAGGCTTTCGCTCAAGGTTAACGGCTTCGCAGGTGATTTTAACTGAAACTGCTGTTGGAGAAAGCAAATACTTCGAAATTAACATCGTCATCGCAAGCCAAATGCTGTTTTTAACTTTATTATGTGCTTTAGTTACAGGATGCTGACCAATAAAAAACTTTTTCTGAATCAACTACCGGTATATCTCATACTATCAAAAAGATCTCGTGCAATTCTGAATCAAAAACACTGCGGCCTCGAAGCAAGTTTTACAAAAACCATCAAAATTTTAAAGTTCTGAAGTATAGTATATGGACGGTCATGTCGGAAATCGCCGGTACATCAGACAAGACGTTCTGTGAGGATCTAGGAATGGTTGAACCATAAGAGATGCGGAGCTTTCTGAGTAACCAGTCTCCTCAAAGCTGACGCAGTCGAATAAATCAACAAAGGTGACGCATTCGAATCAATCAGCACATTTTTTAATAGGAAATCGATTTCGCGTAACACTACGCGTCTTCAGTTCTGAAACCTTATTCTAATAGAGTTGTCGGCAAGTTTTACGGTAACGTTTACTTAACACCATCTTTGTTATAGGGGCAGATGAAGGTTTGAAAAAGTTGAGGTATGTCACAGATAAAAACGTGCTCTGTCGAATGCAATCCAGTTTATGGCTTGCGAGTTCTCAAACAGCCATGTCATCATTTTTATAAATGTGATTGTGACACTGCTACGTTATATCAGTCTATCTGGCTATTCAAGTTGCTGGGTGCAACCACCGGTTGTTTTTGCCAGAGAAACAACAGAAGCACGAACTTCATTTGAGATGCCAATCTATATGCAGTATTTTGACGAATAAGACGCAATCTTCGACGACTGTAGATGAGTAGCTTCCAGTGAGTTGCTGCTACCCAGTACGTAAATCGATGGTCTTGCACGGCATCTAATCTGGGATTTTAACCTCTTGTGTCACGTAAACACTAAAGAAATGGATTCACTTATTCATATCATCTATATTTGTTTTCTAATAGTAGTGATGTTACACGATATTTGCATTCCATCGTAATTATCCGATTGCCTCAAACCACACAAGCACATGATGCGTTGGATTTCGCAAGCGTGTTGCATGCTGTGTGGCGTGTTGCAAGCGTGTTGCATGCTGTGTGGCGAATCAGATTAGTAAGATAGCAAGTAAGTTCCTCTAGTGAAATGATTGATTCACATTTTCTTGGAACAAGTAGATTAGAGTCACTTGTTTGTCGAATCCGATTCATGGGGAATCACTTTTACAATTTTGAGTTAAATCGAGTCACCTGTTTTGACCGAGCCGAGACCATTTAGAGTCACACAAATCATCAATTTGCTTCCGCTTTATAGACTCGGGTGAGATCGGGTCAATATCTGGTCAAACAAAATCTGATCCGTTTAACATTTTTTATATATTAATACCTAAAGTTTAATTCTTGTGATAACTGAAATTGAATCACGAATCACAAAATCATTACTCGCTTTGAGTTGTCGAAAAGTAAATTAATCATAACTCAGGTCGAGTGTTTTGCGAGTTCAACTGATTCGGGCGGAAACCCAGCACATTTGTACGATTTGACTCAGAACTCATCAGGCCCGTAGCGATAGGGGTGTTGCGATCGGAAATCCCGAGCGGCATGAGCGCAAAGCTTCGCACTGTGGCAGCAAGCAACAATAGAGTTCACATGCCATGATCACTCTATCATTGCTTGTTCGCGCCACATATATGTATGGTGTTGTTCTTCACGCTCGTCCCGTTCGTGGTGAATCACACAATCAACGCAACACCACCGGAGAGGTTGCAACAGGGGCATTCGGGGAAAGTGCCCTAAAATTATTTTCTTTTCGATACATAGTAACACAGAAATTTTGCCCCCTAAATTTACTTTTCCCTAAAAACTATAAAACCTGGCTTCGGGACTGGATCTCATCAAGCCAAAACTTCATGGATCAAATCTAGTGAATAACTTGATTCATATACTTATTGCGCACGAGACAACATGGTTATGCCAAATGAAAGCGGTGTGACGTGTAAAACCTACAATGTTCAAGGAAACTGAGGGAAACACAGCGTTCGGTGCTCCAGCCAATACTCAGGCCACTACCACAAAAAGCATCATGACATGACAAGAGTTACATTTTTGGTGAAAACTTTGCGTACTGTAGATTTTTAGCAGCATTTTAATTACTACGTACTTATACACTTCCTACGAGACGTCACGATAAACTTTGAATTTCAAGTCTTGCATCAGAAAAAGGCGTTTTTTGAAAACTGATGTTGTATCTCCTAGCAATAAAAACTATGATGGGAGTTGAAGTTGAAAACTTTTGATCGTCACTTGTTTATCTTGTTTTTTTTGCAGCATTTTTATATGCTTATTTTATCTCTATGTATTTCTGAAGCAAGCGTTTTTAACTGCATGCACGAAGTTGCAGAATGATAATTTAAAGCAATTGCATTGCTACCGCAATTATCGTTTAGATCAAAATGGACGTGAGGTTTTTGGGTTTGTCGCATGATTTTTTGCGCTTAAAGCAGAGTGAAGAAGCAAAGCCGAAGTTTGACAACTTGGCAGTTGGCTGATGCCACAATCGGAAGAGGGCAATTGGCGACCTGAAGATTTTTCCACGTGTCGGTACGGCAGCTTGACGTTTTGACGAGAGGTTGATTTGGCGGCAGATGACATTCCGCCTTACAGTTGGCTCTAAGTCGGCCCACCGGTACTTGCAGAGTGGTTTCACCGAGTGGCAAAAATATCTTCTTCTTTGCTTAATCTACAGGACGATTTGAGCATCAGCAAAGAGCAGCGGGTTCTTCGGTCGTAAAGCCGTGAAAGGTGCAGGTTTTCACACAACTATCACTCTTTGCTCTTAGTTTTGAAGATCAGCTATAACAAGTATGATTAAGTTAAACGACGCAATTTCGCCCGTTATAAGCTGTGTACGGTAAGGGCCACAATTAAAACATGACAGCATATGCAGTAGATTGTTATCTACAGTAGACAGAATTTTAGCTTTTTATGAGTTATGGTTATTAAACTGATTCAATGCTCAATGTTCTTCTAGAACAAAACTTACTGCAAACGTAGTTGTTGCAGCTGTTTTTCAGATTTCCCAGAGTAGAATGCTTTGTATGATAAGTAACTGTCAATGTCAACAAAACGTCTCCTGGTATTTTGAGAACGATTTGATCCATTTCGTGATGGGTCCAAGCTTTACTTTTTTGAGTTGCATGCCGTATGTTCTGTCTCTTTTCAATCAGTAAGCCTAGCATTCTTTCTTGAGTAAACCCCAAACAAAAACCGCCACACATGATAATTAAAGCAAATATTTCGCTTTCTTTTGGATGAAAAAATCTCAGCACTTTTTTTCTACTGCTCTGTTTGTTGATGTATAAACAGATGCAACAAGCACAGGGTGCGGTCAGTTTGTACTAAATCAATGTTGAATGAACACGAAAACCGAAAAACTTAGCCAAGCCCGCACATGTTTTACAAGTAACAAACTGGTCTCGTGCGACAACCGAAAATGTGTGCGTGAGAGATAAGACCTGGAATGACAAGAAGTCTCTTTAACAAACAAAGACTACGTCATGATAACATCCTCTCAATGCTCCGTGGTTCGAAGCGAAGGGGTCTTTAACTGCGGTAAAAATTACGTTAAGAGCCACATTGAATCCTCCTCAATCTAGTTGCCTATATTTAAAATAAGTCCCTGTTTCTGTCGAAATTCGCATTTATTTGAAAGCAGGCACTGACTATTCACAATGCTTCCAATTTGTCTTAAATTCGCAATGTCGAAATTACAAACTGAAAGTACAGTAAGAATCTTAAAATCAAGAAATGTTCGCAGCTTCTTTTCTTTCATTTGAATAACATTTCACGACTGAGGATGCGTAGTGTTACATGAAACCGATCTCCTGTTAAAATTTCGGAGATTGATTCAAACCCTTCACCTGTATGGAGACCAGTTACTTGAGCTTCTTTTTTTATTTTTATCTGTCTAGTGAACGACAAAAAGGAATAAATCAATAAATGAGATGAAATATTTTCTGTACAGATAAATCAATTGCTGACAATCACACTTTAATTTTTGAGTGTGGAAACAAAACTCTTTTCAAAGTTTGATTCGCCTTTTCAGGCTATTTCTGTCATTGATTTCATGCAAAATTGTTTTTGATATGATTTAATAAGAAGCATTGAACTGCCAGAGAAACATATATGAAGTTTTTAGACTTTTTAAATTAAATGCTTGGTACAATTATACGTAGAAACGACAAACGATTTAAAGCAGCGAAATTTGGGAAAAATGAATTTTTTTCATGTCCAATCTTTGGCTTCTCATTTATTTCTTAAAAATGTATCCAACTCCTTGCTACTTCACAAAGCTATAGACTGAAAGCTACATGGGAAAATTGCTTTGAATTGTTGATCAACCAGCAAATGCCTTCCCGAAAAATGCTATTTTCAATTGTGAGTTTAAGCAGTTGTCGCTTTGCATTAGCACAATCTATCCTATAGCGCTGACGATTTCACAACAAACGTTTTACAAAAGGCAGGAAAAATGCTGTTGATTACGTGACACAACGCTTAGTTCTTTGGGTAAAGTGAGGGTTAATTGCGCCTTTACCGTGTTGAATTTCCAAACGCTGTGTTTGATGGGTTTATGAAAAGAACCGGCCGAGATAAAAACTTCCTGAAAATAATGGGAGTAGCGCGGAACACAGTTTTTCGTGTTTACAACTTGATACGGATCCAGGGGGAGTGGTTAAAAGCACCTGCAAGCTGATGACGGCGAAGGCAGTTGCGCAACGGTCTGAGGGTGGTCGTCGCTTCTTCCACTTGGCCAGGAAGAGTTGAGTGAAAGACAGCCACAGAGGAATGTAGATTTTTTAAGAATTGTTAAAGAAAAGGAGAAAGTTTTTTATCTATACTTGGGGAGAATATAAGCAAAAGATTGAAAAAAATTAAACATTTTTTCATTCTGAGAAGTGTGCGATTTAAATGACTTTTTAATTCCAAACAAGCTTCTCTGCTTTGTCTATTTTCGATTAAAATACCATTTTAAAAAAGTGTTGAAAAGTGTTTTTACCATTTTAAAAAATGTTGAATTAAAATACCATTTTAAAAAATGTTGAATGAAAAGTGTTCATTGTAACCACTCGCCATGCACCGTGAAAAGCATAATTACAGCGTTGTGCCATTGATTGGTTGCCTGCTGGTTGTTGACGTTTACCCACTTAAAATCATTAAACCCACTAAAAGATTAAAAATGGGTTTTACAATCTTTTGAGAAATGTTGATAAAAAAACATATTTAACTTTAACTGGCTCTTTTTGCAAAAAGTCTCACTCTACATCGCGCCACCAAAAAAAGAAATTTCGTAACAACTTTTGTTATGGTTCTTTCAATAACCCGACATGGACTGCGCCTTACAAAAGTGTTGTGCTTTGATAGCATTGATAACATCAGTCTGAACGACAAATCTCCCGATAAACTGCTAAAAATCTTCTGTAATAAAATAATATTTCCTGTTTGTGAAAAAAGGACTTCAACTTAAATGGAAAAGATAAAATCAAACTTACTTTGGTTTTATTCTCTTGCTTTTTTAACCCTGCATTGCTTAGTTTTGTGCCGACGCATTTTTATTTGCATATGCATTATTTCAGTCAGCAACCCGCTATGAAGTCAGATTTTTCAAGTTTTTTTGCCATATTAAATCTTCTATAGCCGTTTAATTAGGCAACCTAACCTGCTCATCAGTGCTGTTCTCTTCGATTTACACGAAACATTTCTTTCGGTATTTTGTGTTTTACACAATATTGTCGTCGGAGGCAAACTTACATATTACTTTTAGCGTCTTCGCTTTTTCCCGGTTTTAAAAATATCCATTAATTTCATCCGTTACGTTTTATTCTAATGTTGCAAGAGGTTTGATATTTATTTGGTATTTCGTTTCATGAGTAGCTGCAACAAAGCTTTCTTCAAAATAAAAGAAGAGCATTGCAAACGTTTCAGTAACACCATCAGTTAGGTTTTTTGGTCTTCCCAAGACCTTGGTAATTGATACTGNAGCAGTAGCTTNTTGCCTGGTGCACGGTGTAAAGAAAGCTACGCGAAAAGTCTCTCTCAAGCCCGTGCGGACACGAGAGTTGCAATCCTTCGTGACGTCTGGCCATCTTGGCCTGCGTTGCGATCGGTACACCCTTGCGGATGGTCAAGTGCGTGCCATTGATCAATAGGAAGCCTTTGCTTTCCTTCAAGCAAAACTCTGCCCAGACGTCATTTGGACAAGCGTTGACTAAAAAATCACATTGACAATGAAAGAGATCTGAACGAATTCAACAAACTTGACTGCGTAATCAAGTCAATTCTTTGCAGACAAAATGGCAGGCGACAAACATCAATCGTGTTTCCAATGTTTGTGTTTCAGCGTATCAACTGAGTTTTCTTTTTTTTTAAACGTCAAATAAGATTCATCGTTGTAAAGAAAAGGATATTTTGTACATTTTGCATTTTTCACTCGCCAGCTATTAAGTTTTCCGAACCCATGTACGGTCAACTTTTCTGCGCTTTCCTTGCCGTGTCGACAAGTGCTTTGTGTATCACTTCAACGTTCTGGAGTTTATGGGCGATGAGCAGCCCTGAGAGTTCCTCTGTGCTTGGGACAATATGGGCCTGGAAGGGTTTATGGGCGTCCTGCACACAAATCGAAGGTGGTCAGTACAACTGCTACGAGCACAATTCCCTTCTTATGGAAGATCGTGAGTGAAAAACTATTTTATATCAGTCAAAGTTTTCATTGTATTTTTGAAGGCCGGGGCCTTTAAAAAATCATGAGGATAAATTTGGTGAGCAGATACGAAATATTAAGAAGGAAACGCTTAGTTGCATTTGCATTTTCGTTTCCCTTACATTATCCAATCACAAATCAAGCAGTAAAATTGCCAGCTTCTTGAGAAATTGCGTGAAAAGCGCTCTGGACAAAAGCGTGTTTAATCATAACTAACCACTAAAATCTTTCAAGCGTTTTTGTCCAAAACCATGCAACGACAGATAACGTTATCAGTGCTCTTTGATAACTTGCCAAAGCAAGCAGTATTTCAGAAAGATTTGTTGACAGTACTTCGCATTTCTTTTCGAGGCACTTTTAAAATATAGTTTAATCAAGGCATACGTGAAATGCATGACATAATTATGCTGATGTTTTTAATCCTCTGTCTCACCTGCAGCTTACATGAACGCACTTCGGGCGATGATGTGCATCGGAATGTGTCTTTCGACAGCATCTTGCTTCATGATCTTGTTTGGAATGGAATGTTCTCAGATTCTGGGTGAAAATCTTGGAGTCAAGCAGAAGCTGATGCGAATTAGCGGTGTATTATTTTGCATCACAGGTGCGTAAGAACCGTGAACAACCTGTTGTTGGTTCGATATGACCTCTGGCAGTGGCATCGAATTAATGCTGACTAAGTGATCAGCGCAAAACGTGGAAGATGTTACTGGTTGTCTATTAATAGGTTGGTATCCACAAATAGTTTGCAACTTCTCGCAACTTACTGTTTCTCACACAGTTTTGCTTAGTTGTCAATATCCTTGTTAAAAATTCTCGTTTTTCAACGTACACATGCTACATGCTGCAAATATTGCGTCAGAATGAGCTTGACAGTTTTAATGGCGAAAATGAGCGCTGGCTCCACACGCAGCAGTCATTAAATTCTTAGTACATAGTGAAGAAACCTATGCGAAAAATCGATGAACATTTCTCTCGCTGCAAGTTCAATTTCATTTTATTGCCGCTTTCACAGCTGTGGGAAAGAGGCACAGATTCATGCCAGACAGGCACTATCAGCAGCAAAGCTTCAGCATGGCGCTATCTCAAAGAATAAAACCCACCGACGTTTTACTACCCGATTCTGCTAACCCAGAAAATAACAGAGGAAAGCAGGAAGAGACTGAAGCTTGTTACGTTTTTACTTCATTTTAAGTAACTGTCAAGATGTGTCCGGCTGGACGACCTGGTCAGCAGGTATTTTTGCTGTTCCAGGGACATTTTTTTTGCTGTTGAGCTTTCTCGGAAAAAATACGCAATTCTTGATGTAGATCAGAAGCGTTCTTAGAGATAAAGAAAAGATGAAGAGGAGTAGTTTTTATCTAATTCTAAAACACGGAATTGAAACAAATAAAATTTGGTTTAGTTCTGAAAGCTAAAAATAAGAAAATCCACGAAAAAGCGCTGTGAACACGAAAAAGTGTTTCAAATCATTTCAGTGATAGAAAACGGAAAGTGTTTAAAAATAGTTCTTGTTTAAATTTTTGATAAAAAGAGATATTCGTTTAGTTAATGTAACAAGATAGCTAAAACCAAACATTTACTGTATGTTAAATTTTGTTAACAAATAAAATTGTTTAAACGTACTTTTACGGTAGAAACCAGAATGAAAGTATTGTTTGGTTGATGACGCAACATTATTTGCCTGTCGTCTTGGGTCCAAGGCTAAGATGATTGGCACATCAGCCGTAGCTGGCCAAGGCCGTTTCGTGATTGTGTCGTACCAAGGCCTGCTTGAGAAACAGGAGGCCTTGCTCGTACTGAGAGGCAAAGCTAGATCAGACTCAGCCCAGAAAAAACATTAACACGAAATGAGTAACAGGTATTTACCTGCACATCTCCTGTGTTTACTAAGTATTACGTCACACTTGGTGTTTATCACCCAATAATGATGTACGAATCATTTTCGGATCCAGAAGTTGTTTGTGAAACATCAAGTGATGTAAACTCGGGAGCGCAGTGGCCTGCGAAAGCACGGCACCGCAGTGACCTACGTGTTATAAACAAAAGCTCTATGACGTCTTTTTCAAAAAGTAGGTAACTTTGAACGATTCCTTGTTATGCGGGCCAATAATGTTTACATGTCAGTGGAACGTTTTTGAAGATTTGCAGTTTTTGCAAAGCATGTCGTCACTAATCACTAGCATTCAGTTTTTGATGACTTCAAATGTCTCAAAAAAGTTTCAGAATTAGATATAAGGCAAGAAATAAAATCATTTTCTTTAGTGTTAATGAAAATCATTTTCATCGTAGAGTGTAGGTCTTGGCAAGAGAAATTATCTGGTTTTCACATGGCAGACTTTATTCTGTAGTTAATGAACCCCTATTCCTCTGAACATTTTTTAATTGCTTTGGGATCAGTTTTTGTAGCAATTCATATCAAACTCTTGTTTGCAAAAATAAAGTTGACAGGAACTAGCAAAAATTTTCTTCACAATAGTATTTTTCCAATTCTTTATCTATGGTTTTAGCATAAACGCCAGTGTTTGCCCCGCGATATAGAACTCAAGAAAAATAAAACATCTATTGCTGAGTAACAAAAAACAGTAATGCAGCATGAAAGTGGTGCAGCATGAAAGTGGTTGCCTGAAAACGTCGCACAAGAAACCGTTTTGAATTTTTTTAGTTTCCTTCTTAATGCTTGAAGGTGATGCTGCTATGGGTGGATTTGATGATTTTAAAACAGGATTGATGATGTAATATTGTAGCGTTGAGCCTATGGTTCAAATGGAAGTTTGTTGACACCCCAGCAGAACAAGCAATCAAAAACATTTTAAGCACAAGCATCTGTTTGAGTTTTGCATATCTAAGAATATGTTTCCTAAAAATGAATCTTTTGATGTTGAAACAACCAGGGCTGCGGAGCCATCGTAGAAATGAAACTGATCCGGTTCTTTGCAAAATGTTCAGATTCAGCGCTTCCGTTCCGCGCTTCGGTTCCGGACTCCGGCTCCGCAGGCCTGACAAAAACATGTACGGCCGGTGTCTAGAGCAGCAAAGCTTTTTGTCTTCATCCATGAGGAAAGGTGATTTGTTGAAAAACTCGTAAAACATTTAAAGAGTTCACAATCTTCACCTTTCAATAAGATCGAACCTCGCCCTAACCAGGTAAAAGTTTGACCAACATTCCCCAAAGTTTGCTTTGAAACTAGCAAACATGTGGCAAACTCTCTAAACGACTTATCACCTGATGTTCTTTTTGGCAGAAAATGTTAATGTGAACAGAATATTTCAGTGTGTTAAACGAAACCAACAATCCACAGTGCTGTGAATTCTTGATGCACGTAGGCGAATGAACCCTATGCAAAAATTTAAATCTTCCTTGTTGGCACGTGAATATGGAGTTCATTAGAGCACGATTAGACCATTAGCCTACAATGTAGCTGATAAATAACTGTCCCCGTAGATCAGGGGTTCCCAACCTTTTTTGCTGCTCGTATCCCTTTGTCAGGTCAGAGCATTCTTAGTACCCCCCAAAAAATTTTGAGATATATATTGCTCTATA
>JGI24159J19872_10000397_pt1 | contig 37101 bp, 20 predicted proteins | sample Ectturendosymbi4_FD_19872 | JGI IMG/M metagenome (IMG submission 19872) | reverse complement strand
AAAGAACATATCTGTGACCGTTTGCGAAAAAGTTGTACCACAGTTGAATAAGCACGATGACGTCATCGAATGAAAGTTCATGAAAATTGCCCCCCCCCGAAATAAGAGCTGGTTGTGCCCCTGCCGAGACACTCACCGTAACTACCTTAAATTGTCCAGCCGATTGTCCCTCGAGTGAATTAGCATTCTTCTACGGAGTTTTTGAATTAGATACTCACGTTTGACTTGGTTTCACGTGGGGTTATGTTGCTACGTATAAGAAGTTTGACACACACAATGCACTTTTTTGGATGATCCACACAGTTTGATTGATGGGTGCTGGGTGACAGCCCATTTAATTCATTGGTGTGCACAGGCCATCAGGATCTATACATGGCAATAAAGTTTAAATCCAGATAGAATGTAAGTTTTCCCTGGTTCCCCTGAAGGTTGCGCTTCAAATATAAGTTGCAGTATAATTTGCAGTATTACCAATTTAGAATTGGAGTTGGACTTTTATTTTGAAAGAATGATTTCATCTGTTTTATGTATCAAAGACTCATATGAACCGATTATATGAAATTGTGGACCAAAAGTTCAAAATTTTATCGACATTGATTTGTTGTTTTGTTAGAACGTGCTTTTTCTAAAATCTTGGGCAACACTGAACCAGATGTCCAGTTGAAAACAGCACGTTTGATAGATCAAAAGCTGTTATAAATTTATAATTGCTTATAAAAACATTTACGACCCTCTGCGACTGTTTTACTACATCGTAAGCAAAGCTCTATTACCAGATTTTATGCGTGTTTTGCTAGAATGATTTTCGTTTATTGCACGATTGTCGACATGACAACATCGATTGTTCCACAGGAAACACCTGACCAGCTTTTTCTTGCATGAAAAGCAGGATTGAATTAGCTTTAGTTTTTTTCATTTTTCTTCTTTCACATTAGTTTGAAATTTATAGTATTTATTGTTATTTATTTAATTCCAAGCATGTTTGTTTACAAGACCAACGCCACAAATCAAGCAAGGTGAAAAAATTCAAACAACGGCTTCTGTTGCGCAAATTCCCAAGTGCAATCATTCTTAACTCTGACCTGGAAGGCCACATTTTAATTCACGTGTTTGATTTCAACACACTTCATGCAACATTTTTGAAAGAAGGCTACGTCCCTTCTGTTTCCGGAAGATTTCACAAGAGTTTGTTTGTACTTCGGAGTTCGGATTAACATCAATTAAAACCAGTGGCGTGCAGAGGTCTGGGTGATGCCCGGGGCGACTGCTTGATTGTATGCCGGTGCCCCCTAACAAATTCCAGTATTGAGCAATAGTGTATGATGGTCATTGTTACTGGAAAATCGTTGTTTGTGACGCCACAATATGACGTCATATTCACTTTTGCAAACCAACGTTTTGGCGAACACATTATGCATATAATTCTACACGCACTGTCCATACTAGTTGTTGCACAATCTATCACTGTAATGAACGTAACTTATCAGCGCTCCAAGTTAGGAAACCGGAGCAAAACGCAGCACTCAAAGCTATCACAGAGCAGTTCACAACTGCAAAAATATCCGGCCACGCGTCAAAACACGGGAGTAGAACACACTCAGCGCTACGTCAGCGAAGTTCAGAACTTCAAAAATATGTGGCTGCGCATCAAAACTGCGGAGTAAAACACACTCACCGCTACAACAGGGCAGTTCGCAACTGCAAAAACACTAGGCTGCGCGAATGTCTCGTCGAATAGCAGTCGAGCAGCGAAGGCATTCGGCTGGAATGGCGGACATTCTGGTTGACAGTTTGAAACTTTTTAAAGCTGCACAAGAATTGAGAATGCTCATAAAATATGCAAGAAAACTTTCGGTATTTATGATGTGGCTGTCACATACATAGGTGGCGGAACATTTTTCAAAGTGAGGTGGCACAAGTGCACGTCAAAAAAACTATAGAAAATTTTTGTGGTTTGAATTGGCAACTGTGACATCACAAGCTTTGAAATATGACGTCGTTACGTATACACCATATGAAGGTCTAATTTACACTATTTAGACATAATAACTATGAAAATGCGTCAGTGAACCACCTGAAATTCGAATAGGCTGTTGCAGGGGCGAGCCAGGTTAATAGCGTCACTCGGGCTCATCATACGATTTATTTTGACTGAATAAAACCGTTGGACGCTTGCGTCACTGAAATTTCCGTTTGCTTTCATTCTGGCTGGCAATATTGTTGCCCTGTGACGTTAGTTACGTAACAATAAATGAGAAGTTCGCGTTATGACTTTTCCACTGTTGAGTAGCATACGTCACAGTGCAATGATAACGCCAGTAAGTCCTCTGCGTACCAAGGCTGTGGAGCCGGTACTGAAATTTCAGGCTCCGGCTTCGGGCATCGAAATTTTTTGGCTCCGGCTCCAATATCTAGAAGCTTTTGGCTCCGGTTCTGGCTCCAGAACAGTTTGGTCCAAAAAATCAGAAAAAACATTGTACTATTTGTACACGTCGTTTGCCCCGCAAACTATCTCTGTGGATCCGGAACCCAAATTTCAGGCTTCGGTTCCACCATCTAAAAGTTTTTGGCTCCGACTCCAGCCATCCAAAATTGCTTCAGTTCCGGCTCCACAGCCCTGCTGCGTAATAGGCTCATTCATATTACCCCTAGTTGTTGGACAATTTATCGTTCGTTTGAAATTATTCTCGAAAGGGAACTGTCCATTGGATTGGAATTCAAATCCAGTGTTCTATACAAATTCATTGCTTCAAAAAAACTTCAGTCCGATACAAATTATCTTTCAAAAAATATTTAATTGCATAGGACAGCTCCGGCTGTAATGGTTGAGCCCAAGTAAAGCGCGAACGAAGTCGAGAGAGCGCCTACTACGAATGATATTGTCTTATTCAGGTTACCTGCAAAATGAACGCGAAAGGCAAGACATGGAAAGAAAACAAATGAACAGTGGCAAGACCCAAAGAAAAGAGCCCGAGTTGACAACTTAGTGAAGTGGGACCGATGGTGGTGGCACAAATATACAAAGCAAGCTTGCTTGCGTTCTCCGATATAGATCGTAATCAGACTCGGGTTAAGCTCCAGGAGCCCGTGTGCCGGAGTCGCTACTGGTCTGTTGAATACACCGAGAACATCGCAGAAACAACAGGCAAAAATGACACAGCGTTAATACCTGTCTTAAACACATTCAAAATCACAACTTATCCGCATCTTGGACACAGAAGCAACATGGCTGAATACTCATTCTACAACTGCATTAGATACCAGAATGCAAAGACAAGGCAAAGCATATGTAGCAACTAGCACGTTTTCTGTAAGGACGCCAATTGTGTTGCCAATGCAGAAATAAATATAGCTGTTTAGTGTTGCCAATGCAAAAACAAAAACACAATTGAAATCGATCTGTCAAACATTTCATATTATGTATAAGATTCAGCAAAATTTCACTATTTGGAATGGTGTTAAAACGCTTGAAATTACACCAATGTTTAAATGCTGTGGCACTAACTTTTTCCTATACACAAGCATGGGTGTGTGAGGGTGGGCAGGAATTTCTGCAAAAAAGGATGTTTTCTTAGTTTTGGGTGGTAAAAAACAAATTTCACCACTTTTAGGCCCCCCTAGCAAAACTTTTAAAAAATCCACTAGTGCCCCCCTGGATAAAATCCTTCCAACGCTTATGTACGTAAGCATGTAAAATTACACCATTTTTGTAAAAAATTGTGTTGTATTACACCATCTGGCAACACTGTTCAACAACAATGCAGAACATAGGCACACGCCCAAATTCTGTAGTATTTCTTTCATTAAACAATTTATTTTAACAATGGACCCAGTACTAATTGTGTTACTTAACAATATTTAGGCAAAGTTTGAAATTTAAAAGTGGGGGATCAGGCCCCCAGAAATAAAAGTGGGGGGCTAGGCCCATGCGCCCCCCCCGGTTCCGCCACCTGTGGTTATATATACAACTACTGTGGGGACAGAACAGATGCGGGCTTGTGTGAGCCGTTATGATCAATCCGTCCATGGGCGCAGATTTGTTTCCAGAAAGGCAACCTAAGTATTTTGCTTATAATTTTCAAGTTTCTGACGATGCAATGCGAATAGAAGCTCACAAAACGATTCTCTATTTCTGCACCTCAAAGAAAATGCCCCATGTTAGGGCAGTAGTCACAAAAATGCCCTTTGTTGGCAGCAATAGGCAGGTATATTCGTGTAATTTACACAAAAGGCCATCTGCTGATTTTCCAAACAGGGCGCTTCTTTTCAAAAAAGCATTGCCATGGTCTCAACGGAACCACTAATTACTACTTTATTTTACCTAGCCACACATGTAAGCGTCTCTTAGNAACAAGAACTGCNAACGTCTGGAATCTCGTGCAAAGCGATCAATCACGCTTTCGATAAAACCTTGCTTGTCTTTGCTGATTTTTTCACGGTGAACGCTCATCATACAAAAATCGGACAAGCGTTCACTCTCACACTAAGAATATATTTTTCCAACTTGTGGAAGCATTGCTGCAGATTCACTCAAACTTCTTTTCACGCTAGCGTATATAAAATTACGCGGCTTTACCGCTATCATCAGCCACTGTCTCGCTGCATTACCTGTCAAGATGTCTGTGCTGAACAGTCACACGCGGCAAAACGCCTACTACCGTAAATTGAAGTGAACCTTTGAAGAGAAGATTTGCTGCCATATTATTGTTACGCAATAAAGAACAACTGGTGAACAATCCGCTCGCAAGTTTAGCAACCATGCTTCTGCAGGAAAAGTAGCGGACATGAGTGAACTGAAACTCACTGCAGAACAGTGAACCTGGCTCTTGTGCAGTGTGAGTGTCATGCCGGCAAATAAACTGGCATTGCAGGAATTAAAACAATTAATTGGAATTAAGCTGTTGGCTTCAGGTTTTCTAAAAAGTTTCCCTTCTTAGTCCCAATTTCCAGGGGGAGTAAATGCCAGCAGCCCCCCTGCGGATGACCTTGGTAAGAAGGTGCCAGCACTGGGGGCAATTTCCCCAGATAATAAGTTAAAAATCCCTAATTTCAAGAAAAACACAGGAACAGTTTAGCATGGATTTGATACAGGCGTTTGAGTAATTATTTTATCAATTTGTTCACTCTGCAAACACATTTCCGAGCTTTTGAGCTATTTTAAGCACAAAAATAGAAAAAAGTTAAAACTACGTTTAAAAACTAATTTTTAATTATCATTTTGTTGCCCCCCAGAAAGTGCTACCCGGGGCCCGATGCCCCAGGTCCCATCCCTTGCTACGCCACTGCCTGTAATTTAACTTTGAAGTGATGCTTCGAAGATTGGTTTACATGTTATTGTTATACAATAAAGACTAACAGCAGAAGAATCCATTCCCAAGTTTGGCCACGCAAAGGAGTGGACATGAGTGAACTGTAAGCCCCTGTGATCCCAGAGCAGTGGACCTGGCTTCTGTGCGGTGTGAGTGGCATACTGGAAAATAAACTGCCATTGCAAGAACTAAATCAATTAATCGGAATTGAGCTGCTAACTTGATGTTTTTAAAAATTTTTGCTATTTCCTTGGGGGGGAATGCCCGTTTTTTCCCCCTGCGAACGCCCATGAATCCGCCTGAACTGCTAATCAATGTCGAAGCTCGAAATGATGCACGTATAGCAAGCACAGGTGTACGGCTTTATTAGCTCATACCCAGATTTCCACATCAAAAAAAACGAAACGGTAAACTAGGGATGCATCAAAAAAGTCAGCTAAGTCAAGCAAGTTAAGATAGGAAATTTTTGGCATTTGGCTCAGATATTCAATTAAACGTCCATAATTATCTTTCAATCCTTTTCTGTGATTTTCTATTGATCTCACGATCTGGAAAAAGTCACGTCGCTATCAATTTGATTGATTGTGCCCCGCACACCTACTGTACAGTATAGGTCGGTGGTTTTGACGAATTTGTGATTTACTGGCATTTGAAGTCGTAAAAGCTAGTGTTGACAAAAAAACAAGTTTCGAAAAATGAAATCCATGCAGCATGTGCAGGTGTTAGTAGCCTTACAACAGGAAAAATCATTTACTGCGCACTAGTTACAGCATTTTAATTTTGGTAATTTCACTCTTTGGATGCCCCTTGCCTTGGATGCCCGGGGCCGTCGTCCCGTTCGGCCCCCTCTGCACGTCACTGATCAAAACAAGCTGACTGCTTTCGGCAAATTTTGAAGTTTCAGGTTCGGCATAAACCTTTTTCGCTATTGCAATTAAAACAATTTAGGACATACTGTATTATGAGCCAGATGACTGTAGCTTTTCAAAAGGTCGGTAAGCAACGTCAGCAAAGTTTATTTTATTCAAGTTATATAACTGATTATGAATCACTAAGAATTTGCATCAGTGACAGTCACCTAACCTCGAAAAACTTTGTGGTTTCTTCAGTTTTCAACTACATAAGAAGTTGCTTACGATGACGATTTATGGCAAATCTCAGAGAAGAATCTGTGACGCATTAATGATTGGTGAGCAAGCTAATCTCAGGGAATTTACACCATAAATCGAACGGATGAACGTCACGTACAGGACAGCATTTCCATGACATACAGACTTGAAATGCTACTTAAGCAGAAAATACGAAGAAATAAATGCAAGGATATGCAGTAAAATTAGACGCAAAATCTTTGGTTTGTATTTGAATCAATAAGGAAATAAATCAACTGAATTTAGATCCTATTTGTGCGTTACACAATTATGAGGAAAAAAAGAAAAATTGATTCCGCGTGTTTAACCTTTTATTCATTGCACAGCGTTACTTGATACAAACTACTTGAATTTATTTTATTCTAAAGCTGAGAGCGTCCTGAACAATTTGAACTGGTTCTGTACAACAGAAGCGTTGGAGACAATCTGCACTGTGAGCCAAACACGATGTGCATTTTTTGAAACGTTCTAATCAAGCAAATCACTGATTTGATCAACTGAATTCTCTTAGAGATTTAAAAACGTACCACAAAACTAGTAAAATTTTGAAAAAAAATTATCAGAAAGTAACATCAAAGCACTTGAATTGAAACACCTAATTTCACAAAATTTAACCCGATTTCTAATCATTTTTGTACTTCATGTTAGATGTTGGAGGTTCTCTTCAAGTTTGCAATGTTTTTTGAAGTTCCAACAATAGTAAAATATATAACATATTTTCTCTGCAATTTCATAAGAGATAAGTCTTTGACTCGCAGCTGCTATAAACAGAGACAGTTGTAAGTGCTGGTAATTAAACCACTAAAATATTCCCTGTGCGTTCATAAATTTATCCGTATTTTGTTACAAATTGTCTAGGTTTTGAAGCATGGATTCCTTAATTTTTATTTTCTTTTATTTAATTATGCACCTTCGACTCATTCTTTAAATATTTCCTGCGAACCGTTATAATGGAATTCTTTATCATTGACAGTCAAATCTTGCCGTTTTGTTGTAGGGCTTGCTCAACCACTTTGTTGTTTTTTTTCAGATGCACAGGATACTGAAGCTTAACTATGCACAAAAAGCTGAAGTGTCTGGCTTGTAAGTTTTGTTTGCAAAATTTTGAGTTTTGGCCGAGGTCTTGAGCAGAGTTTACAACTTTGGGACGACCTACGACCACAAACTTTCCGTGTCGGTGCCGTAGGTCTTTTCAAGTTGAAATTGTCGGAAAGCTTGTCTACTTAAGCCAACTTTATTGCAAGTCCTCCATAGAAATTTCCAGAAAGTGTCAGATGAAGCAAGCATTTTGTTTGTAAAATGTTCAATTTGCGTGCCTAGCATAATCGCAACCTGTTGCGATTTGGTAGATAAGCGAGCTGTCGTGAGTGCAATATTTAAAATAGTACCAAAAGCGAGCAAAGCTTTTCTTAAAAAAAGCAAAAAACATTGAGCGATTCCCTTTGCTGCTGCAGCCAAACATTTGCGAAGGAAGTATCATTTTCTTTGTATTTTATTTGCACAAAAATCAACTGTATGTGCTTAATAACATGATAATATTCCGGAAACAACTGGAATTCAAGAGGAAGGTATTCGACTGTAATTTTGCAACCATACTAAAGCAAAATAGTAGGAGCAGTGAAATGCTCTTCACTCCAAGTCAGGGGTTCTCAACCTTTTTTGGCCCATGGATCATGTTTGAAAATAGCCGATGGAACACTTTGCACAACGCGTAACATTCATAAAACTACAAACACAAGAACCTAGGAAATGGACCTCCATAATTTATCGTAGAGTAAAGGTTACAATTTTCAGCAACATTTTATCAGGGAGTTACGGAACTCTGCGTTGAAACACTTTAAATTCCAGGTGGACCAACGATGTTGCTCATGGACCAGGCTGAGTATCACTGCTCCAAGTAGATGCTTTGCTATGTTAACTTAAACAAAACGAATCACAAATTTGGAAGTATGCTGGAGAACTGTGCATAACTAACATAAATTTTTCCAAGCGAGGAGAAAGCAGTTTTTTACAAGATTGATCTTGGCAGAAAGTAAACAGTTTCTCCGGCTAAAACAATTTAAATTACTGAATACAAAATTTAACCGCTGAGGTAGAAACGTTTTATTAAACCGGTATTGGAATATTTTGACTTCTAGATACAAATATAGGTGAAAATTACCCTGGCAAATATGTGACTGCATCATCACTAGGAACAGGTCCAACAACCGTAAACAAAAGACAGGGACTCATTAGAGCAGTGGTTCCCAACCGGGGTGCCATTTACGATACTCAGGGGTGCCGCGAGCTAATGCGTTTTTCAATATATCATTAAAAATACATTATCAAATTGTCATCAAACCTTAAAGCAAATTGCTATTGGTTCGCCACTGGGTCCTGCAAACTATATTTATCTTCTGTAGGGTGCTGCAAGCCTGAAAAGGTTGGGAAGCACTGTATTAGAGGTATCAGCACATTTCTGAAAATAATTACTTGGAGAGAATCAGAAAAAAATTGTTTACATTTTGAAAAACGTTTGAAACGAAATAAACACAAGAGCAGCAAATTGATTTTAAAATATAAAAATGATTCGACGATATAACCAGTTTTAAGAAAACTGTTGCTTTCAACTCTAGGTCGTTTTCAGTGCAATTAATAATATCTTTTTTATTTGTCACATGCTGCTAACGAATTCACAGGCTTTAATTAATTTAATTTTTTTTAATTTATTTGTTTATGAGCAGACACGAAGTCCACAGTATGAACACACACACTCTGCAGAACGCAGGTTGATAAAAACAGACAAAACAGAACCTAGTACAAGGCATTGAAGCCGGCGGAATCACAGGGTTACAGACGCAACTGCATTGAAGACAGAACCATAGGGTTACAAACAAATTCTTTACACTATTGTAATGTTAGCTAACACGTAACACTCGTTACAGCACTACTGCGGAGTGGGGCTACCATAATAAATACGGTATAAGTTTTTTCTAGGTAGTGTGCGTTTACAAATTGCGCACACTCAAACAAATAAGAAAAAAATCCAATTTTTCTAAACAATGCAATTTATCTACAATGTGAATATCAGGTACAGCAGAGTGGTAAGGCAAGAAAAATTCCAAGTGGTGAAACGTGCATAATATAATGTAGAGCTACACTATCTGCACACAAGATTTCGTTTTTGGACTACACTCATTGAATGGAAAATTATATAACAAAAGCAACAAGATAAAGCAGACAAATTTCTTCAAACAAATACCAACCCATTCAACCTAATCAAACGTTCAAACAAGAAACGATATTTACATTTTTGAAGGAATAGCGACTGCAAAAGTATTCTCAAATAAAACCGGAATAGCACATTTGGGTCCGGACTCCAGGCCTCCAGCAGATCAAAATTGTTTGTAGATTTTTTTTACGGTACATCCCGTCGTTGTCCACAAGCATCACTGCGCAGGTAATCAAGCCCGACCGGATGTTCAAGATACATACAAGAACGCATATGTACATAAGAGCGATGCAGAAGATCACATACAACAACCTGTAAGCACAATGTTTGTGTAAGGTGATGCAGAAGCTGCCTATGTCTCAACTGCACATATTTGGCCCTCATTATCCAAAAGGGCTTGCGCCAAGCAACTTGTTTTACACCGTGCACCAGGTAAGAAGGCTACATACTAACAATTTACAACGTTTTCGTAAAGCCCGACCTAATGTCGAACTCCAGATCTACCAGCACCGTCTTGGACGCACTAACCCTGGGGCTGGCCAGCGTAGACATTATACGCTGGAACTATTGCAAGACTCTTGCTGTGTTTTCAAAACAGAATACATACAAATTGTGGCTACCAACTGATGATGCGCGTAATGTAGCTAGGACCATACATTACAAACGTTCGAGGTACACTTGCTGGCACAGCTGTAAAACTTTGAAGTTTATTTGTGCAAACGTATTTAGTCGACGACAGTCTTTGAAAATTCCCAGCATTAAAGAAAACAATGGTAATTCCCAAAAACCATTGTTAGACTTCTGATTTGCATCAGTTTAACTTTGTAGCGATCAAGAACCGAAAGGACCTGTTAATGGTGATGTTGTTGCGACAGGCAGGGCCTGTGAGGGAAATTTTATGAAGGGGTACGAAGACTGATACCGGCCCCCAAGCTTCTGGGACCTCATCCAAACTTGTATAGTTTGTTTGTATAGTAATCAGAATATAGATAAAACAGCTATCTTGCTAAGATTTAGAAATAGATTAATTGTTATCCTGACAACTGGCTTACACTAATAATTTTACGCTAAAGCACAGAAAAGATTAGCGTGCATACTTTCACCCTCCCGGGCCCAAATGCCTACCGCCCCGGGCCCAGGTACAATGTACCTCTTGCACCCTCTCGTAGGCCGTGGCGACAGGTATGTAAAGGTACATTCAAAACCATCAAACTGTGGTTTCATTCGTTTTCGGTACCTGCATATTCTTCAAGTTTGTCTGTTAACCTGGGATTTTTTCTTAGCTCTCAGTTTTAGATTACGAAGCTTACGAGATTTAGGCTTTGACTTTGTTCTCTGTACTTCCAATACGGCTTTGTTTTTTTATCAACCTTTTGTGTTGCAAAAGGTTTTCTCACTGAAACAAAAGTATCTACCGATCACTTTACTCACAGAAATCAGAGTGTAATTGCTAAATACAGTAGATTAAACGGGTCTGTGCTTTTTCGATCGTAGTCATATTTATGGCATCGACTTTGCGAATGGTTTTCAAAATTTTTGAGCTGTTTTGTTTTTTTGGTATTGCCATTTTCATCCACAGTTTGACAAGATAATTTGGCCTCGACAAGTCCCAATGGAGTCAAAACGAACTTTGGTAGTTAATGTGTTTGCCTCCGTAAAGCAGATGATGATACCAAGTTTAATTTTGTGCTTTCAACAATGTTTGCTTGTCAGTAAAGAAATCGTCACCACTTTTGGCATTCATTCACTCACGTTCGCAATTTGGTTGCTTCTTCAACATACAAAAGAATTGCACCTGATCAAGTTGTATTAATTTGACATAAATACTGCAGTTTTGTTTTCCAATCAGTCAAACATCCCCCAACCTCGACTAAATGAAATCCAGTCTTCAGAAAATAAAACGAAAACAGCTAACGTCTGTTATGAATAGATGCCTGATTGATGGTTGATGATTCGCCCTTTCTAAAGCGACAAGCAAATTTTCGAAGGAAAACCTTTGATGCATGGCGCATGTTACTCGACCCCAGGTTGTACATGAGCGGATTCATGCATTCGCTAAGGCGCAGACAAAGGTAAGACGCCACCCCAAACCAGTAATCCAACGAGCAAGAAGGCGAATCGTCCTTTATCTCCCACGTGCTTGTCCACAGGAGATAAACACTTTGCGGGATATAACCTATCATAAAGGCAATAACAATTAAGGCAAGTTGGGTGAAGATGCGTTTCTCCCGGCTGTACTGAAGGTAGTTAACACTTCGATTACAACTAGGGCAAGCTGCAGAACAACCGGGCTTTTTCACAGCCGTCGACTTTTTAGGATGTCCACTTTGACCTTGATAAATGGTGTCTGGAGGAAGTTTGTTTATGACTACTGAAGCGTCATTTCCTGTGGGAGAGATTGACTTTGTTTCAGAACATGAATCGTTTTTCTTGCCAAGGTTTTGCAAGCTTGGGGAAAAACACTGATTCCCGTTGCTGCTTCCATCGAACACGGTTACTTGCTCCCGTCTTCGCGAACATTCTGATTTCACAGCAGTGTTCGGTGATGATGCGCAGTTCGGTTTAAGCGAAAGGCAAGACATGCGCCACCTACAAATTAAAAAAATGTAAGTTAGGGAAAGTTGCGGACAAAACATATTAAAGCATGCTTTTATTCATTGGATTTTCTTTTCTGGAGTTTTTTCGATATGGGTTTCCGACCTTGCTTAGTCTCAACTTGGTGTGGAGCCAGAAGAACATCTGAGATTGCTGAAAACCGGAAGGCAGTTCGGCTTCGGGATCGCCTAGGACTGCTGCCCCCACAGGAAAAGCGGGAATGAAAATCAGTGAATGAAAAATAGTTAAAAAATTGTCAGTAGAGATTTCCGAAAATAGTAGTGCATTTTTCTATAAATTTTTGATTCAAGCTTTATCTCAACAAAACGCAAGTGATGTTTTCATCACTGATGTTGAATAGAGATCTCACGGCAATATCATGGAAAATTTTCCTCTACAATTTTAATTTAACAAAGCTATTGCTGTGCCAATAAATATCTATCGTTTTTGTACTAGAAACAAACTTTGAGCAAGCATTTGGTATAACTCAATGATTTTTAACAAGCTTCACGAAAGGGCCACATCAAGCGTGTCAAACAGTTGTAGGAGCTTGTATATTGAAAAGTGGGTAATTATCATATTTTGCAACTATGGCTATAGTATACAGCATTTTGTTAAACTTGAACTTTGAGGAAGTTTTCACTGATAGACCAAGCTGCAGAGAAACTACAAAGACAATGGGATTTTATCAAACGAATACGAACACCGTTACCCTTTGCCTACAAAAAATACGCTAAAATTATAAAAGAGTTTTAAAGAAATATGAGAAAACAAAAAACGAAATTTTCAGGGAAAATTTGATTACGTTTTTTGCGACTGATTAGTTTATTACACGTGTTGGTGGTTTAACTGTACACAGAAAGCTAAACAGAACCTTGATTCTAAAACTAACGGCAATTCGATAAATAAGAACATAATTGTAAAATAGACGACATATTGGAGGGCAAAGAACCCATCTTCGACTCTTTTGATGGTGTTCAGTACATTCTGTTTTCCACCTCGTTATAACAAAAAGAAAACAAGACGTTCCGATTCACGAATCACATCGTCATTTCGCTTACCGACACCTTTTCAGGAGTAGGTACGCAATCGAAGATGAAAATCCAGCTATGCATATCATAGGAAAGTAGAAAAAAATCGGGCTGGTAATGGCCATGTAACGGCTGTAGCGGTCAACGCAGCAATCGCCATCTGTGTGTTCAAGTATGGAACATGATGGCCAGCTGCTCTCTGTATCATATAAGTTTTTCTAATGTTAATTACAAGGTATCTTTAATCATGAAATACATCAATAATTCCACAAAAATACTTTGGATAAATACATTTTGCTGGATAAATTGTAGATCCTATTCTATGTTGTTAAAAATCATAAGATTAAAAGTTGTGATTATGATAATGATAGACACATCAGAAAAGAAATAATTTTGACGTGACCTTCTGCCTATGCTTTGAAGCTTACGTTCTTTTACTACATAAAAAATGAATAACAAGCTCTGCTAAAGAAATACCAAGTGATCAACCTAGTAAGAGGCTAAAAATATCTTTGCATGACAAGTGAACAAATTGTCAAAACTGAGCACCGAAGGAAAAGCTTCGTGGAAGAAAATACCAAAAAATTACCATAAATGTAAGAAAACCCGGTAAGAAGCTACAAAGAGAAAGTTCGAAAAAATAAAAAATGCTTAAAAACAGCATAACATCATCAAGTAGTGATTTACGTGAACGCCAATGACTTAAAATACATGGAATTTACTTTGAAAAAATTTGACTACGGACAACAAAGATTTTTGAAAGAGTTCGATGAAACTGAGGTGCCATGTAACAGTAGCTGTGAAGCAAAGGCATGAGTTGGCTTCAGGGACATTTACACTGTTAGGAAAAGAAATATAAAAACGTTGTGACGTAGTTAAGACGTGGCGGATAGTGACAAACAATTACATTTTTCGAGCAGCAAGGATTACAACCAAGTTTGCTTCGGGTTGACTGAATCAGTTTTAAAGTTGTTACAGACTAACCCCTTCCGCTGGTGTCACTGCGTTACACCTGAGGTTTAAGACACTATCCTGGCAAAGCCAATCCTTTGACTACCTTGGAATCCCCAAATTAAAGTGTTGCTTGCTTCGGTACAGTGTCTTAACTAGAGGTTTGAACTAAGGGGAGAGTTAGTGAAGGTGACCCACTGGCCACACTGAGGAACCCACTAGCCAAACTTAGAAAAACGTTGAGATATGATAGCGAATGCGGATGTGAATATGAATATCTATACTAAAACCCGAAATCAGCAGAAAATAATTCGAAAAACACATAAAACAACAACCTACTGAAAATCAAAAGAATACTAAGAATACTAACTACCGAAATACAAGCTAAGTGAGGCCCTGTTTTTACATTTAGTTTCTCAGGGGGTGGTTCACGCCCCTGACCTCTCGTCACTGCTTCGGTACTGATCTTTCTCAAGAAAAGCTTAATGCACGATTCATGAACATCGAATATCATTTGGTTGAAAAACAATTTTCTAGCTTATCTGCAGGAAATAAAGGAAACGTTTCATGGACCTGTGTCTGAAATTTTAAATAAAATCAAAAAGTTCTTATACTGATTAAACAAATATTTAAAAGGAGCAGCTCTGTTCTGCAGAAAATATATTGCCGTGTTTTGCAACATAAGACATCGTCGTGTTTTCTAAGCTGGCGCTATTACATATCTGAAACATTTGATCTTCGAAGCAGTTTTATCCTCCGTATCATGAGATATTTATCCGTTTTACGCTTGCGCATTCCAGCGGCGAACAAACAAAAAGCACTACTGTACTAAGAAATCTTACGTACCTCTGTCTTGCACTCCCACCATCCAGTTTATTGGCAAAGCCACTAGCATTGAAATCAACCACAAAGCACCGATATATATCAAAACGGATCGTTTATTAATTTCAACAATTCCGAACGGTCGCTTGACGGCGTAGAAGCGCAAAGCAGCAAATGATAATATATGCAGTGATGTCGCGTAGTTTGTGGTGAAGTCTGTAGTCCAGTAAAATATGCCTGCAAAAATTAAAATAGGGAAAATAAGTAAGAAAGTACTATCATTTATGCAAGCACAGAAAAGTAAAAAAAATGGATTTCAACTGTTTCAGGTTGAAATTAGCCAACTGTTGGTATAGTAAGCGTAGGAAAACATTTAGTAACAACCTCATTTTATAATGCGATTGGAAATATGAGATTTTGTTTTTCATTTCAATCAATTTTAATAGTTTTATTGTGTATTCGGAGATTTTATCCTTTCATTATCGACTTTTTGTAAATTTTTGTCTCGCTGCACTAAGGACGCTACGCCAAAAACGTTGGTATGTATGATGAATTAGAAGCAGTGCTTACAGTTGTTTTGCAGTAACGAGATTTATGGCACTTAAAATGGATTTAATCAACACTAGCAACTTACAAAATAGTTCAATAAAATAGTCTGACGTACTTATAAAATGTTTTAATTTCAAAATCAATTCCTACTAGTTAAGCAACAATAAATTTAGTTTCAAATAAAGAAGCAATAATGACACTTAAAAATAGTTCTCTTGCTTCAATGACAACAATTTAAAATTAAATTTTGTCAAAGTCAGGAGCCACAGCTTCGTTTGATTTTTCTCCAATACCAAGACATACATCAGCACTTAACACTTTTTTGATTCACACAATCTGTTTGCTTCTAAATTTTTAGCTTCAACAACTTGCTCACTTCATAAAAACGTCATCATGCCTTCAGATGTCTGGTTTTGGTTTATGGTCACGTGAGCTCGTTAATATTTTTGTGTAGCTGGGATAGAGACTGTCAAAGGTCTTGCATTCTAATAAGTTAAAATAAAGTGCAAAAAACAACAGTTTGATAATAATGATTAAATGCAAAGGTCGAAAACGTTTACTTTAAGGTCAATATAACTTACAGATTTTACAAAATTATGAAAGGTAGCCATGGCGAACAACGATTTTAACCACAAAATACTGGTAACCAACCGCAGTTTGGTCAAGGTTTAAAATCTCACTTGGTTCGTTATGAGAAAAGCTTAGCTTCCTGCTGAAGAGTAGGTGTTTCTGGGACACACAATATGTTTGCTTCTCTTTTCAAGCAAACATTCAAATATTGATTTGTAGAAGATATATACAGACCTACCATGAGCAACATGATCATCAAAACGAACATTGGCGCATTCTTTACATTTTTATGGGACAGGAAGGAAAGGGAAAAATAACAACAGAATTTCGTCGTGATTTATTTCTTCAGCTCACGTGTCTCAAAAATTTATGTGGCTGTTGGGCCTTCTAAAGCATTTTACAAGTTTTTTTCTTCCATTTCTTCTTGCAACTCTCAACTTTGAAAAGCCAGCAAAGCGTTTTTCTTTTAGTATAAGATTTTTTATGGTGAATTTCGGATATCTTTGGCATCAAGCCTTCATCACAAGTAAAGAGCACCTTCTTCTATAACGTGAGGCTGTTCAACTTGGTTTGACACCATGAACCGATTCGCTGTGCCAATGTGAGTTTGAAAACATTTCTCCAATTCCAACGCTTTTTTCGCAAACAGTACACAACAAGATATTTCACAAAAAGTACTAAAATTATGGTTTATGCCGATATTCTCTTTTGCAGCACTTGCAGTGAAAGCTGGTCTCTTTACAAAAGTTTGTTAATCTAGTAAACACCCATTCTATACGTTTATGAGATTAAGTCCAAAACTAAGCGAGGAAATGTACCACAAAATAACAAAAATCCTTAAAAATCTTGCACTTTTAAATCAGAGATCTTTATCTGCTTTCACATGATTACTTGCAAAATAATCAGGAAAGACTAAAGTGGAAAAACTGACTGCTCACACAACTACTGTACCTGCATGGAAAAATCAACTTTTGGAATTTCATACAAAATAAAAAGAAATAAGCCATAGAATTCAAAAGAGTGTGAAATTAACACAAATAAGTAATGAAAAATACAGCGTTTCATTGCTATAGCGTACAAAAAGTATATGTACAGCGGCTATAAGTAGAGCGTTACAGGTGCGGTATGCATGACTTTAAAGAACAGTGGCTCTTCGAAACTCGTCGCCATCGTATTCAGAAAGATCAATTGTCTTGAAGGAAACGAAAGCCCAGGTTTGTTTGAATCAAGCATCAGAACCTACGTCTTTCGACACAGTCTGGTTGTTACAGTGGCTCCAAGACAGCGCATGTCGGTTGTAAAAACATGGGTCACAGAACTTCAACATTAGATTGAAGGCTACTTTAGGAAAAATGTAAATAATGAGAGGTGCCCGCAGCAATCGTTTACAATTTCGTTCGGTGTCTACTTTAAAAGTCTCTCTGCACGCATTGAAATAACCGGAGCACTTCCATGCCAGTTGGATTAATGAGGTCATCTCCATCGCAGGTGATACCAGATTTTTATCTTAATTCGTTGCTGGTCTCAGGAATGAGACTGTCGATTTATATTCGTTTTTTTGGAAAAACCGAAAGCGATTCGCGACTGTGTTCGAAACAGAAAAACTGTGCGATAGTAAAACATCCATAAAAACAACAAACATGAGTTGCAAAAGAGTCGATCATGTACAGCTCAAACTTTTGGATGCAAATGAACTCAATTGGATTTCACACTGTACACTAACATAAGCATTCGTGCCATTTCCATTCTTGGAATCCCCAAGTTCTTCTGTATAACCACAGTGGAGAGCACACCAGTGCAGATATCAAATCGGAAACGCAGAGACTGAAAATGAAGCAGTTTGAAATTGTGTGAAGTTGACTGTTCTTGATAATCACCACCATGCTGAGCACATTGCCAAGGGTACCGACCACCAGAAGCAGTGCGATTAATATAGAAATGATGAAATTTGATGTAAACGTTGTGACGTCAGTACCTGTGAAAAACAAAGCATCGTTTTGCTGCATTAGGTTTTCAAGTCAAACTGAAGCTTAGCTATCAGTGATGGAGTCTTCAGAACTGGCCCACTGTCGGTCTCGAAGGTTTCAGGTATCCTCTTGTTCTCGGCAAATGCAACTCCAGAGAATTTCGAGACTTTTATGCCTTAAGGAAGGGGTGGCCAAACTACGGCCCTCTGGCCCCATCCGGTCCCACAACCAGTTTAATCCGGCCCGCCAAATACCTTGCACATTTTTTTCAAGCACCACATTTCCGACTGTGGACAGCAGTAGAACAGCATTGGCTGCTGCCTGTCACGTAAATCGCTTTGCATTCGGCCCTCCAGTGGCCAGGCAGTTGCAAATTCGGCCCTTGGGTCAAAAAGTTTGGCCACCCCTGCTAATGGAAATGTTTTTGTAAACTTCTAGCAGTTCAAGATATTTGCTGTCAGTCTGATCCTTGGTGAAGGAAACAAGGAAGACTGGCAAAACTGAATAAAGTTCCTCGAAATGTACTTTCGCGATTGTGGGTAACTATTTTTGATAAATTTACGAAAATTTTGGCAAAGTGGAAAAAGTTTCTGGCGTTGGCCTGGGCTTATTGACAACGATTCGGTCTCGTACTTTGAACGAAATCTCATTGGTTTTGGTCTCGACTACATCACTGCCACATACTTAACAACCAGGCTCGTAGCCACAGGGGGCATTCGAAAAATTTGTTTTAAATATATAGTAAAAACAAAATGTGCCCCCTAAAAATGTGTTTTGAACTCCTAAACCTTAAAACCTGGCAATGGGCTGTGAGCAACGAGTGCGAAGACCAGTACACTGCGTTAATGTTATTGACATAAGGCGTACTTTACCTTCAGCCAGGCCCGTAGTCACGCGAAGGCATTCGGGGGCAGTGAAGCCCCAAATTTTTTTGTTCCTCCTAATTTTGTTGTGCCCAGAACAATTTGTATTAAACATATAATTAAAATAAAAATGCTGTCCCTCTAAAACCGTATTTAGCCCTGCCAAACCTTGGAACTTGCTGCGGGCTTGCCCCCAGCTTGACTTTGCCCTTAAGAGTCGTATGAGCAAAGTTCTATTAAACGAAGGTAACTGCTAGCAAGAATCACATAAGAGCTCTACTTGCAATAGGTTAACTGTTACAAAAAAACGTTGCTTCTTTCAGCAAAACATATCATTAACAGTTTTTGACCATGTACGTTACATTTTTGACAAAAACTGTAAAATAAGGCAAAAGAATTTGCTACATAAACATGCTTATAGTAGCGCTTCTCAACCAATGAGCCGCGAAGCAAGCCAAAATGTTACAGCAAAAAAAGCGAATACTTTTGTCAAGACGTGTTAAGTACTATTGAGTTGCATTTGAAGCTCCAACAAAAGGGTATTAGTTTCTCTGTACGATCCCAACACGAACTGTTTTTCTGTTCTGAATTTAAAGAATTTCTTGTTATTTATTAGGTTGCACAATAGGGTGCACAATAAATCGTTTGTCATTTTGCAGCAATATCTCATGGTGGGCCTCCAGAAATTGTTTGCGAAAGTGGACCGCGAGTTTAAAAAGTTTGAGAAGCACTGGCCTGTAGTCCTTCATAGTGGCATCCTACAGCAAAATTGTTAATGTTGAAGCCTGCAAAACAATTTTTACCAAGCAGTTGTGAGGCATATGCTTGAAACTTTTTAACAATTATACTGTAGAGCAAATACCAGTATACTAAAGATGACATTAAGTCGTGATATTGACACGCTGAATCATATTACAAACTGAACTGTTGATGGCCGAGCTACAAAAGAAGATTAACTTTGTTGGTGAATTAATCAGTGACTTTGATGTACACTCACTCGAGAGTCACAATGCAATAAAATCACCATCATGTGCTCAACAAGGTTTGAGAAGCACTGCAAAAGGTCTTCCTGGCTTAATGTCATGCAAACAATTTTAGATTGCTGTTTCATTGCATGACAAGCTTAACTTCTTGATCCAAGCGAAACAAGCCGCAGATCTTCGTGATAAAACCATTCGTGAAAAAAATTATCATCTCAAGATTTGATTAGAGTTTTCATTTTTGTTTGTTTGTTTAGTGGCAAACTTATTGAGTATTCCTATTCTATTACAGATGGCTGACCGCAAACAAAGGTTAAAAAACACAAACAAAGGTTAAAGCTTTCACGAATACAAAAGCACACGCAACGCTCTAAATTTTTTTGATTTACCTAAGATACGTTTATAGCTTTCCAAATAATCTTAGCGCGTTTACGTCAAAGACCGTTTGCTATCCACGTTCACGATTTTATTATCCAAACCAATTAGGCATAGTGGTAAAGTTAAACGTGAGCAGAAAGCTGAGTGCAATTGATCAGTTGTTCTGGATTTTAGATTTGAAGTTCATTCATTTGGTACCATGAAAAAGCTATTGTGAAGAAGTAAAGATAGAAATAGGTTGCGTGTCCTCTTTCTCCAACTAACACTTACGAAATGATTCATCTTGGGTTGGGCCGCAAAAAGAAGGAACAATAAATTTGGCGCGCGTGCGCAACCACCCCTTACACTTCAGTAAAGATGCTATGTGCAGACCTTAGTTTTGATCTCGTAAAAGGCATTTTCGACTGACTGTGACCAGAGTCAGATTTGTAACAGCCTCTCGCCTAAGAACGCACGTTTCTTTGAAATTTATTGATTTATTAATCTATTTTCAAAGCAGTTTAAAACAAATGACTAAGCGGTATTACGGTACAACATAACCGCGGGTTTCCAAAACCTTAGAACAGTTCACTAAAATTTATGAAATTCAGTCTCACCACGAATATCATCGGTTGGTAAGGCCTTTCTTTAGTTTTAGAAGTTTAATGTCCAAGTAGACAGGCAGTCTAAGTTTGTATTGTACATAGGTTTGTACTTGTGGATTATGTCATATTTTTAATTTTTGATAAACAAGAAAACACGCAGATTTGTGGTGTTAGTAATTTTTGCAGTTATTTGAATCTACAAACATGCAATTTACTTCTACACAAAGGGATAATTGAAAAAACTCCGGATCAAACTTGGATGGTTAAAAAATGAAGGCGCCATTTTCTATACTTAGCAAATGTGGCATATATTTACGTTTCAAAAACAGTTGGACGAATATAGTGAGAGTGACTAAACATTTTAACCACCAAGTATGATTTTCAGGTAAAAAAGCACTTGAACTGCGTTGAGAATCTGGTCAATAGTCATACATTTAAAAAAGAAGAGAACAGTTGCCTTACAAATAAAGCAAGCTTGACTCCAACTTACCATTGATCATTAGTGTAGTAGAAAAATTCGGGCTGTGTGCATCACCCATTGACTTTGCTAGAACGAAGGTTTTCGCCAAGTTTCTTTTCACCGAGCTGCAGGAAAAACTTCTTGGGCTGAGGATTAAAATCTCCAACAAATTATGTTTGCACTGCTCCGTTTTTCTCGTAATACCAGTTGCTGGCAAGCGTGTCAAGTCACTCTGATATTTCCAGAAAACTGAAGGCCAGAGGTGTTTTTCCAGACGTTAAGGTCCGTTTTTCATCTCCTGTAAATATTGCCTTTTGTGTTTACCTCGGGTGCGCTGCGAAACCACCGTAGTGTCGTCATCGTTTTCAGCCTCTGTATCGATTTGGGAGCGAAAACGGGAATTAGTGCCGCACAGGAAAAGCCTTGACGTCCGACACAACAATACGCAAACAGCGAATAACCTCTGAATATGGGCGACAGAACAACGGGAGTGGGGCTTCCCGACCCTTCAATATAATCCAAAGAGGATCCGAAATGCAAGGGACCCCCACTATTTTACGGCTTTTTCAATTGTTCGTCATAAACTACACCATCTTCATAATTTTGCTGAGAAGCTTACCTTGTCGATAAGCCAATTATTTTTTATCTCAACCTTGTTGCGTGGTTATATACTGCATACGCGTCTCTCCGTCCTTCACTGATGATACAAAACACCTGCTGTGTGGCAAATTAATGAACCGTCTGTTTTAAGTAAGAAAGCTGGAGTGGGCGTGTGCGCAGTAGGCCAAAACTTTAAAATGTTACGTTGTTTCAAATGCATATTACTCGTGCCAGAGGATGGCGCCGGGAGTCTAACGATACAAAGTCTTACGCACAGATATTACGAGAATGCTTTTGGTTGATAAAATACCCGCATTACTTAAAAAGCGGTACCAGTCTTGTTCGCGTAAATTGATATTTCTTACTGCAGGTTGGCGTCATAGAGAATCATGTATCTTTTGGAGCTAGTGGTTCTGACAAAATATGGAAATATCTTAATCAAATTCAAAGCGAGTTTCGGTAGAAATTGTGCAGCAAGGGTATTATGAGGTTAGATGATCACCGATGAAGTCACGCAAGCAGTCAACCAGGACGCAGTGGGCCTAAATCGGATCCGGACTGCCTCCTATAAATATCGCTGCGCCAACCCTGCGCAAGTGACTGCTTCGATGATGGCTTTTCTTGGAACGGGAGCTTGACTAGTAATCTAAGAGGAAACTCGGTAATCTTTAGTAAACGTTCTTAACCTGGGGTCCGTGAGCCCCTGAAAGTTGGTGAATGTGTTTACGGGGTTAATAGGCTGTGCAGACATTTCTATCAATACCACTATGATTGAAACCTAATTTTGGCTGTTTATTGCATCGTTTCTTCTTAAGGGGTCCGTAGCTTTTATTAGGATGTACTAGGGGTCCGTGACTCGGAAATGTACACGAAACGCTGCTATAAGCGAGCAAACAAATTTGTAGCTCCCTTCAAGCAATTCAAGAAATTGAATGTTTGAATGTCCTGTCACGTCTGCACGTGAGGTTAAATTGGAGCATTCTCTACGCCACTCTTTATGGTTTCTTGTGATTGTATGGGATGTGATGAATATATTCAAAGACCCTGAAACATTTGTGGGGTTGAAATGAGCTGTCTTGAAAAGGCATTAGACATGTATACTCTGTTTGCAAGACTGGATGGGCTAGGATGCGAATATTTAGCATTGGGGCAAACAAGAGTAGTTTCTCTGGAATTGCTCCGCAGCCTGCTGTTGTGGCTTAAAAACGTTTTGGTCACGACACGTTAATCAGACATCAGCCATAAGAAAGGCGTAAGCGAGATTTGTGTGGTAAAGCACATGAATTATGCTGTTACTTGTTGGAATTGCTGCTAAAACAGAAGGCGAAAAAGTGCAGTACCAAAACTTGCTCCTGTACACTTGAAATGATGCGTCAGTCCATAAATATCAAACAAAGCTTGCTTCTTTGCAAAAATAGAATCTACCCATAATAAAAACGTATCTGGGTCAGCTTTCTTTAAAGTATATTGGTCCCAAAATTTGGCCTGATATTCCGGAAAATATGAAATCTCTCTCGTATTATTGATTTGGAAAACATTACAAAAACGCACCTGCTCTTTTACCAAATTTGCTGTTTATTTTCGTCGCATATGTTTTTCCGTGATATTGTTTTTGGTGCCCCTCTTTTCCCTTATATCTTTTACGTTTTTCTACAGTTGCATATCCCATCCCCGGTACATAGGCATGATTTACCCCCTGTTTCGTGTTGCTGTTTTGTTTACTTATTTCATCTGCCGTTGATTCGATTCATTTTGTTACTTTCCTTTTACTGCATGTGAAATGTCTTCAATTAAAAATTGATTGGTGCTAGTAGCACAGCTGATTGAGAACTTGACCCACATGGTCATTCGCCAACCTGTTGTGATTCAAACATGTTAGAACACAATCATCATTTTGCTAAACCTAGAGTTTTTGATACTTTCGTATTTTCATCAACATGCAATTAATTTCTGCTCTTTGATGTTGTTAATTTTCCTCTTGGTGCATTCGCGTTACTCCGTGATTTGAGTCACAAAATGCATGAATAAACCATTACCTTTACCTTGAAAACTCTCCAATATTTCTTTTGTAAACGTAGAAACTCTGTATTATCAATCCACGTTTAATTCGAAAAAACGTAACGTTGAGTTTCTCACGGCTTTTCATTTAAATCATTTGTTACATCTATCAGGGCCGGATTCAGCTGATTTGAGGCTAAGGCTAATCCTCTTTAGGCCCACTCTCCCACTGTTACGAGGAAAAAATGGAAAAGCGTTAATCAATTTGCGCAAAATCGAAAATGACGATATTGACGCTCTAAAAGTACGGACAGTAAAAAATTATAAATCATTACTAGAGTGCCCCACCACCACTGCGCTTGTTGCTGCCTTCAACGCAAAAGCGTTCAGTGACAAAGATTTCTTGAAATCGTACTTGGCTGACGGGAACAGGATTATTAATTTTTGCAAGCAAACGAACCGAAAATGTCACGATTAAATATTTGACAAAACACATGGTCTACGTTTATATCAGTTTCACTCCTGTTTTTTCTTATCTGTGCTCAGAAAAACCAAACACACTGCCAGTGATGTGTTTAAGGGGAAGCGAGCGAGAGGGGCCCCCTTGAGGTTTTTGCGCGTACATTTTCCTCAATTTTGGTAAAAAACTTGATATTCACTCATATAATACACCGAATTAGAACAAAAGTAAGTACTCTGCTTTGAAAGGGGCCCCCAACAGCATTTGTAATGTGTAAGTAGTCTGCTTTCAAATGGGATCCCAACCTCAACTGCAATGTGTAAGTACTCTACTTTCAAAGGGGATCCCAACATCAGTTGTAATGTGTAGGTACCTCGCTTTCAAGGAGGCCCACAACATCAACTGTATATGTGAGTATTCTGCTTTCAAATGGGTCCCCAACATCAATTGCAATGATAAAGTTGTCTGCTTTCAAAGGGGCCCCCAACAACAGTTGCAATGTGTCAGTATTCTGCCTTCAAAGGGCCAACAGCATATCCAATGTATAAATAAGGATGAGCTTCAAACCAACTTCAATACCTAACGTGGGTGAAAGTTTGTTCTAAAAAGTTCTGAAAAGACCTTATCAAGTAAGAGCAAAAATGTATACCAAATGATAATTTTATTTCACTGCCAGAGAATGAAGCTTCTCATGTAGTGTAGCAATATTTGTATGAAGGTATATGGTGAATTTATTGTTACTTCTGTATATTTTTAAACTAACTAGTGCCAATGCAAGATGAAGGCGGGTTTGACTTACCCCTGCCTCAAAGCTTTTCAAAACAAGTCTCAGTTTTGATGTTTCTGTGTGTATGCTATGTTCTTGAATGTAGTTAAAAGGATGAAATTTGAAAACAATTAAATGTTTTGAATGTTGAATCTGCTGGGTTGTTTCCTGTGGTTTCAAGGAGTCCCTTAAGAACATGCGTGCGAAACAATTCAGGAAACCAAGCATTTTTCAGGGGAGAAGTGTGTTGTAAACTTTTTCAGGAGAGAAGGGTGTTGTAGTTTATTGATAGTGAATGGAGAGAAATGGGACGCAAAAATAGAGAAGTGGGAAACGATTCCAACTTTCTATCTCCTAACTTTTATGTGTTGCTACATTTGTTTTCCCAACTTTCAGTGTTTTGAAAGTTGTGTTATGTCAGTCATATCGTAGTCTCAGGAATGTATCCTTGGGTTCGCCCGCATATTCCCTTCCTAGGTTTGATCAAAAGGTCTTGTCACGGTTGGCGGAGTATGATGACGTCATCAGAGGGCTCCTTTTTCAGCTTTGCCTCGGGGCCCTCCAACCCCAGGTCCACCACTGCACATATGTGTGGCGGCATAAAGACGTTAAAGCACAACGTGAAGACCACGTTGCGACTCGCTTACCACGGCTGTAAAAATCTCACACACACAAGCAAAACGCGTCAATAACAATACACCCAAATGGTTGCAACGTCTAGGTTCACGATTCGCGTGTTTGTTACTTTTGCAGACTGCTAGGAATCGAAAGCAACGAAACCGCCAGGCGAAAAGATGTGAGGTTAATCAGGAAACTGTCGACAAAAAGTTTTAATAGGGTGCTTTATATTCGCGCAGGGGGACCTGACGTCCTGAAAATTTGATAAAATCTCCACTGATTCATAGTGTTTCATATTTAAGTTTGGAGCGGCTGAGCCCACCAGTTCTCCCGTGGCGACAGGACTGGTTTAACCATCCCTTGCGCTGTCATTATTGAAATACGTACAAAATGCTACAATCATCGAATCAAGTAAGGTTGAACAGAGCACAGTAAATAATTTTATAAAGGTTTTGTCCTGGCCTTCCTCATAACAAAATCATCTAGGAATTCATTAAAATTTGTTTGCCTAAGTTTGTGACTTTTAATACCTCGAATACTTAGTGTGGGCAACCTCTTCTGGAACGTTGCGACCCTTTAACTCATTTTTAATTCTCTTGAATCTTGAAAAAGACCTTTCTCCTGAAAAGTTAGTGACAATCAAGCTAAGAAATAAGGGTCCACGTGGTTGGATAAACTGAAAACCACTAATCAAAAGGCACCAGACCCAAGCACGCGTTTGTCATTTTATTGCATTTAGTTACCCTTTTCTTTGTCTGTTTTAGAGTTTTGTGGTTGCCAGTTGGCAAAATGACCTTTGCTGGCCATTCACGCTCATCAAGATCTTCTCTGATTTGCTCAGCTTGGGAGCAGTACAAACTTTCGCAAGTATTCAACAGCAATCTGATTTCTGAATGACTGTTAAAGAAAATTAAAATGGAAAAATCGCATCTAAAATTACCAAACGAGCTTTACGTAATAGAAATGNTAACAAAGCTACAGNATTGCTCAGAAGAAACAACTATTTTTTAATTGTAGGATTATGCTGCTAGCCTTACACATAGCTTATATCTAGGCATACCATNTATCCCGTTTTAGCCGCGAGTTCCGGTTTAAAGGTTTTGTCCCGGCGTCCCGGTCAGTCAAGTAAGTCAACCAAAAAGTCCCGCTTTGGCATTCAGTCAGCCAATATGAATAGCATGCATGTAGTCTGATAACAGAAGAATGCTGGAGCAGAATGTGAAAGCCCTTATCATCTGTAAAAGTCAGTTAACACAATGACTTTTCCTGCTGTGATTTTTACGAGAAATTAAATTGAATAGAGACTTCTTGAAGAAAATATTGTCTACAGAAAAGTACGATTGGGTGAATGTGTGAATTTATAAATGCTTTAACATTGTTTTGTTTTTTACCGAATGTATTATTTTAGTTTTTCTTGGTATCTTAACTACAGGAATCCAAAATTGTTACAGGCTCCAAGTAAGATATCCACACTTATCTGATAAGCCTCGTTGTTCTGAAGCGTCCCAGTTTTCAGTCAAAAATTATGGTATGCCTCATGGGCGTCGGAAGGGACAGGGGGGCCAGGGTCCACCCTGGATTTTGAAATTTTTAGTAAAAAAATGCTGTTTGTTTAGTTTTGAGTGGGAAAAAGCAAATTTCACCACTTGTGCCCCCCCTGGAAAAATTTTGGAATAATCCCCTAGTGCCTCCTCCCCGGAAATAATCCTTCCGACGCCCACGGTATGCCTACTCATATCTGCACTACAACCTTTAAGCTTTGATCAGGTGCATTTCAAACACGAACAGCCACAAGTTCTTTCGCCTGATTCACACGTAACAATCGTTACGATTCAGCAAACACAGAACGCAGTCAACGGGCTTTGAGAATATCGACATTGCAGTCGGAATTCAGCTTGACCAACGGTCCTATTGAGATTCATAGAAACTCGTTGGAAGACCCTCGCGTTACCAACACGGATTTGATTAGATGAATAAAACGAAGTTTCATGAATAGACATGAAATTTTGAGGAATATTTATCGAAATGATGATATACCGGCAATTGACTCTACGCGCACCACAGTTTGCTGGAGGCCCTTGGATCTTGAGGCCCTAGGTTTAAGCCTATATAGTCTATTCGTAAATCCGGCCCTGCATCTGTCGTTTCTTGCATTCCTGCTTATTTTCCGCAAGTGGCCTATGCAATCATCTACACTACCGGGTGTTCCAAAAAGATGTAGCGAATTTGTTATTGCTATTATTTCACATCAAACTTACCAGGTTCCTGTTCCCAGGTAAATCATAGTTAGAGCTCTGTTTTATTTGCTTTTATTCAACAGCATCAATGGATTAAGCAGTGAGACATTCCGTGCAGGAGTGGACCAAGATGGTCGAGCCCTATTTAGCGACGAAATCAATTGTCCAAACTCAACGACAACTTCGGAGAAACTTTCCAGGCAGAAATGCTCCAAATACTCACAATAAAGCGCCTCATTAAAGGTCGCAGTAGCCGACCACTGTAAGTCATGACAGAAAATCACATCGTGACCGTGGGACAATATTTGGAGCAGTCACCACGGAAATCCTTGAGACGTTTCTGACACGAGATAGATCTTTCAAAAAGTTTAGTTATGCGTATAATGCAACAGCATCTTCACTTGTTTCCGTCTAAGGTACAGATTTTACAATTTCAAACTGCTGCAAATAAGGTTGAGAGACGCAAACATCGGTCATCGAATCGAAGATTTCTTGGACTTCATTTTTTAGTGGCGAGACAAATTTGCACCTTACGTGTTCACGTGAGCAAACAGAGTAGGCGCTTTTGGGCTCAGACTCAGCCTTATGAGCATCAGTATCATCCACTTAGTGCAGAGAAAGTGACTGTTTGGTGCACGTTGGGTCGTAACGGCATTATCGGGCGATAGTGGTTCGAGGATGCTGTTGGACATCCCGTCAGTCCCGTCATCAGAATGTCAAGCTCCCCTGCATAAACGTAAAGTCCCCTTATTGAAGATTTTCTGGTGGCGGTTCTGCGTCCGGTGACTGTGAACACAGAGCGGAACATTGAAATAGCGAGAAAATAATCCTTGCACTGAGGCGGAAGCGGGGAGTGGAAATGGGATGCTGTGATTTTTCAGCAGGATGGAGTAACACCGCATTGCTCCGATGCTTCACTCAAATACCTCCACCGTTACTTTCCTGGAGAAGACTCATCTCCCGTCGTACGAACCACCCTTAACCTGAACATTCTCCAACCAATCCCCTTTGGATAATTTTCTGTGGGGATACCTAAAAGACAGGATCTATGCTAACGATCTCCAAACAATTGATGCGCTCAAGCATTATATTCGAACAGAGATCAGAATTCCTCATGAGCTGTTGCACAGGGTCATTACAGACTTGAATGTGCGAGTAGTCACAGCGACACAGTGATTCCCTTTGTGATTCAAGTATCTTAGAACGCATCGATTTACTAAACCTGAAATTTTTGAGTTAAGTTCAGTTGTCGATAATTGGGAATTTACCACACGAATACGAAATCATTACAAAAACGCCAGGGCACTGAAAAAAACGGAAGGTTATCGAGTCGTTGCCCGCTGATTGGTGGATAATCTCTATCGCAAACCAGGTTCTGATGGAAGTGTTGCGTATATGTGGGAAAGAGCTGCCAGATGATCAACATAGTCGCGCAGGAGGAAAAAAAACAAGCGGGTGCGCTGAATCACAATTTTACTGAGCACAGGCCCGTAGCCAGTTTTTAAGGTTTAGGGGTCAAAATACATGTTCAGGGGAAAGATTTTTGTTTTATTATATGATTGAAACAAATTTTTCCGGGCACAACAAAATTTGGGGCACACAAAAAATTGGGGCACTGCTCCCGAATGCCCTCCCGTAGTTACGGGCCTGCACCAGCATGCAATTAATCCCTGCTCTTTGATGTTGATATTTCCTCTTCTTGCATTTGTGCTATTTCGTGATTTGAGTCACAAAAATGCATGAATAAATCATTACCATTAACAAGGAGCTTGGATCGAGCACATTATAAACTATTGAGCTGTACTTGCAAAATGTACGATGAAAACATTTACAACACACAAAACTTGCATTTCTGTAAGACAAGCCTATGAAAAATGATTGCAAAGTATTCCTGTCAATGTAAAATGCTATTTTATCAAAAATGGATACATCTTTTTGGACCACTGTCTATTTACTTTCAACAGTTATGTTTTTTCATCCTTCTGTCTTGGCATAAAAACAAAGAACACGTTGGTATTTTCACTGCAGAAGTTTGGATCTTGTGTATGCGCAACAGCATGCAACATTTAAGTTGTTCCCTGAATGCTATCAATATACTACTAAAGATTTCACAACTTTGAAACAAACACATTTCTGAGCAGTACATGCAAAATGTGTTCATGTAATGAAGCTGAGTCTGATGTGGAGACAGAAAGCATTCAAGCTAACCACTGTTGCTGCTAATGATCTTAAACACCTCATGAAGAAAACAAAATCATAAAACTGACGGCGTTTTATAGATGATCCGTGCCTTCAAATTGCACCAACTCATGGTGAAAAAACATTCTCTTTGGCTTGTAGGAGATGGCGTTCAAACTCTCACGCTCCTGAAGCAGTGAGTTGCCACAAAGATATGGAGGAACACTTTGGCAAAACGAGGTGACTCGCTACACAACATACGTGCGCTTGTTCCCGATGAGAAACTCACAAAAAATGACATGGGCGACCATCCTTTGGTGCAACATGACGATCTAGGTAAGAGAACGTCGCTTGAGGATGTTCTTCCGCGTAAACCCCAGCAGCACCATGAACTGCGGTCATGTAAGACTTGTTGTAGTGCCAACTTATCAAATCGCCGATACGCAGGGACGGATTTAAGGATTGCGGGACCCTAGGCCATTTTAGTTTTTGGAGCCACAAGCAGGTGTGACCTAATTGGTCGCTTGTCATAAAAGCGTGAATTATGTCCCTCTTATGTGCAGTGCTCCCTCAAAAATCTATCTTTTGTGGTGCCGACTTTGGTTCTACGATTACCTTAGATCTTCAACATAAATTAAAGGCTTTCCTACATTCTTCTCAAGAAAAAATGGCAATGCGATCTGTTCTTGGAATTTATAGCTCTTTCGTGTAATTCATAAGTTCTCTTCATTAAATTTCTGTGATTCTTGCGTTTTTTGTAGGTTTATTTTTCGGATATATAAATTTTCATGCGGGAGCGTGTTGCCGCCATCGAAAATATTTTTAGTTGTCGATCTGATTAGCCGTACGTACACTCCTTTGTTATAGTTACCACATATTTCATGGACCAAGCAAGCACAATCCATTCAGTGGACACAGGGCTTATTTATGCCGTTTTCAAGTTCTCATTTTCCAAGCAATACAAAGTAAAGTGTTTTAACTCTATGGTATAGGATGATGGTAAACAGCATGAAGACAAGTTTCTTGCACAGCTAGGTATTGTCGCAACACCTTCAGCTAACCTGATGAGGTAAGTCCAGCGTAGACACATTTTTCCAAGTAAGACGACGAGAAACTGTTCTAGCTGATTTTCAGTGCTGTGCAAAGGTCTAATATCCCTGTCAATAAATTAACAGAAATGGAAATAGTTTATTTATCATATACTGTAAAAACGTGCTTATGACGTACCAAATTGCAATGTTTCAAAGCAAATGCTACTTGATATAGCATTTTTAAGTCATGTTGTTTTCTTAACTCATAACCAGCTGGAATTTATTTATTACTCCCCTAAAAATGGGTCAAATATAGGCTATTAAAGCAAAAAAACAAGCTCAGATAAACTTAATAATGAGTGGTTTGCAAAGCGACAAATATCCTTCAGGTTAGGCGTCATAAAAACTGCTGTACACCAGTTTTTAGTAAAATTTTACAAGTGTGGCACTCATACCGATTGCAAGAATAGCGAAGACCCTTGAAAACCAGAAGCAGGGATGCAAATGTTGTCCAAACGATTGCAGTGCTTTCTCCATTGATCTGTAACAAAAAAATCGAAAGGACCTTCCAAACTCAGGTGTAAATATTAGTCATTCAATTGTGTGACGTCGATTAAACGCGAGTTTTGGACTAACAACATGCAAACCAGGCCGAAAGCCTCTGCTTATCCCCTTAATGATAAAGAAGCGGCTCAGCTTTGCCAAAGCTCACCGTAACTGGACATTAGAGGACTGGTGCAGGGTGCTGCTTTCTGACCAATCTTCGGTGCAACAGTTTCATGTTCGTACACTGGTGCAGGAGGCGGGGATGCAAGGGGTGCAACTGCACCCCAAAAACTTTTGATTTGGTGAAAATCCGGGCAAAATCCCTTAAAATCCGGGCAAAATCTGTGGAAATTTGGGCAAAATTTGTGAAAATGTTCGCAAAATGACCGTATGTACTTTTATTTTACAAAAATGGTACCCCGAAAAGAATTTTTTGGAGGTCATGATTTCATTTACTTTATGCAGACAAAGTAGGGAAAATTTGGGCAAGTTTGGGTAAAATTTGGGCAAAAATGATGCTGGAACAAGCATGAATTGCAATCGTTTTTTGAAGTCGTTTTCTTTGGAGTGTTTTTCGGGCAAGTTTGGGGAAGTTTGGGCAAAAATCCTGCGCATCCCCAAAAATTTTCCTGCTCCTACACCTATGTGTTCGCGTGCAACATGTTTGGCGGCCCCGTGCAAAATGACTACATAAGAAATGCATATTCTTGCAGTAAAACGCCCCCTAATTCAGATAATTTTGGGAGCTTTGTCATCTGCTGGTACTACGGATATCCACATTTTGACCCCATTTTTACCCCTGGAATGACCACAAATTGAGCAAAATATATCATGGTTTTAAAGTGTAGCAGCGCGGTGTCTGCTACACGCGGCACGCTGATAATAACATCCCCGGCGGTGCGAAAGCCACCAGAGATTTCCTTTGGTCGAGTGCTTTGGCGTGCAGGCAAGCCGCTTCTTTAATAGGGAGAATTACACTTGCTTATGTCTGTTCATCAATACAACATTTTCATGCATGATTGGGCCCCTTGTCAAAAGACTAAAGTCGTTAAAGAATTTTTTTGGGAAAAAAACATTCGATTCTTGGACTGGTCCGGAAATTGACCAGATTTAAATCCTATCGAAAATTTGTTGATGCGTTAAAGAAAAAAGTGTCGGGAAAACAGCCAAGAAGCCAAAAATCACTCATGACCAATATAAAGGAATTACGGACAAAATATATATTTTTCGAATACTGCATGAAGCTTGTGGACAACAGAGTATGTTTAAATTAACTAAAGTGCTGTTGAGAGGCTTTCGTGAAAACAAAAAATACTAATTACCTTGCAAAACTTTTTTTTTGTTTGTCTATGTTTTATTATTTTACCTTTCATAAAATATCGGTGTTTGAATTCAACAAATTAAGAAAAGCATGAGTGAAATTGCACAAATACATAATTCACACAAGTGGTCTTAAACTTTTGCACAGCACTGTAACTAACATCTTCTATAGCTTCAACAAGCAATCTCTGTATCCTGGTTATATAGTTGGAAACAACCAAACGTAGATCCGCTATAAATTCGCTTACTAAGGCTCATATACTGTATTTCAGAAACAGTTTAATTAAGAAATCGTTTACTACTAGAGACCATTGTGCTGCAGTGACTAGGGCTCTTGTTCTAGACCAGTGGTTCTTAACCTGGGGCAAATTTATCCCCAGGGGTAAATTTCATCTTCCTAGGAGGTAAATTAACTGAATCATAAATTATAACCAACGTAAATTTTTATAAATTTACAAAATGTTATACACTGGATTATAAGGCTAGTTAGCTGCAGTGCAGGACAAAACACAAAAGTACACCCGACATTGTTTTGTTCATAGATTGGTGAGAGGTTCCATGCCAGGCGTCACAGAGCATTGTTACGAAATAGGTTTATGGATATATCACACAAACTGGATATGTTGCAGCTTGGATTATGATTCATAGTTATGCTTTGTGATAAGTTTTTTATTTTTAGTTGATCTTTACACATGTATTGTACAGTGGCGTAGCCAGCCCAAAAATTTGGGAGGGGCCAAAAAATGGGGGGCGCAAAAAATGTGATTTTAGGCGAATAACACTATTTTGTTTGGAAAACTGATTCTCAAAGCACAAAATGACTATATTTTCAAAAAAATTTGGGAGGGCATGGCCTCTCTGGCCCCCCCTGGCTGCGCCTATGGTAGGGGTACCAGATTCAGTTGAACAGCTCATGCGCAACACTGTTCCTGTTCACGATGTCATTTGACGTTTGTACGTAAAAGGAGATTGTAACTCAGTCATAATTGCAAAATCCTCAATATTGTGCAACAAATTTAACTGTTTTTACTACTGTCAGACTGTAGTGCCATTTATCTCTTTCTTTTCACAGCATGCTATAGACCGCAGACAGTGGACAGCCAGCACAGTGGAGTTTTTTTTCGTGAATGAGTTATTCATGAGTTAACAACTGCAGGTTTCAACATTCTCAGTTAATATGTCGTAGATAACTTAACTAGAATCATACGTGAACTTTAGATCGACTTCATCATAACAGATGATGTTCAAAAACCTCAGTGTATCTTTTGCTCCAAAGTGCTTGGTGATGGTTCCACGAAGTCGTCGATTTTGTAGGCTGATTTTGCTTCACGCCAACCGACACACGTACATGACAATCACATGTCTTTGCAGACCAACTGCTCTTGTTTTCGTGCTGTAGAAACTCTTGCCTATTTTAAGTTCGCATCCGAAGACACGTTAGGATTGGTGGCATCCTAGTGCGTTGCTTTCGCAATAGCAAAAGAAAATAAAACTCATGCAATTCGGGAATTATTTATCAAACCGTACGCTTTGAATATGGTGGAATTGGCTTGTGAAAGAGAACACAAAAAGAAACTTCGAAAAGATTATCTACCAAACAGTACGTTGCTGTTCGAGTGTTATATGTCTTATGTCTTGTGATATTCATTTAGATCACGTAGCAGATGAAATTTGAAGTAATGAAGCAGGAGTCTCTCTTCAGATAGATGAGTCAACTAACGTGTCGAACTGCACGTGTTTGTTGGTTTACTGTCGGTATGTACATGCAGTTGAGTTGAAAGACTGAGTTCTTCATGTGCGAAAGTCTAGAGACGACTAGCGAAGTGACTGATGATCAGAAAGAAATGAATAATTTCTTTCATAAAAATGAACTCGTGGAATCACGTTGTCTCGCTATTGCACAGGCGGCGCTCCTATGCTCCGTGAAGCTTTACAACTGGGTGAACAAACGAGCACCGCACACCATTTCTACCCCTTGTGTTCTTCATCGGTCTGCCCTGGCAAGTTCAGCCCTTCCAGAATACTTGAAAACGGTTTTGAAACACGAAACTGAAAGTGTGAATTTTATCACGGAACGGGCTTGTGTTTTCAAAGTGCTTTTTAAAGATGAATTGATTGATTGCCAATGCTAATCAATGCTTTATTCCGCATTCATACCTTGCAGCTGTGACTTTTCTAAATTTTGATGTGGATTGGGCAAAGAGTTTTCTACACTGTCGAAGCGCGCATTTGAAGTTATCATAACTTTTTTAATTACTTAGCTGTATGAGACAGGGTTCTCAACGAAACGTCATTGTCGATTGATTCCCAAGGTTGATATGGGAGTATCTCTGTCAACCACTGTTCCCAGAATCTCAGATATTATGCGCAGAAAACAAGCACAAAAGATCACTGAGTGACTGACTGGTTGAAATTGTCATTTTTAAACAGAAGAAAAATTCAAACATGGCTGTATATTCCTTTTTCCTAACATTTCCCTCCTTTACTCAGTGATATTCGTATGAAGTGTTAGTGATACTCGGTTCGTTTGAAACTGTTTTTAGAATTTTATAACCCTCAGCAAACGCCTTCGACTTTCTCTTTTCATGCTTGCTTGTAAGAGCATTTTGTTAAAGTTTCATCTTAGATACTGATAAGTTTCGTATCACGTAAAATTGCTTCCAGTAATACTAAAATTCATATATCTGAATGTAAGCTTACAACGTTTTTTCAGCAGAACCTAACCCTTTCCAGAAAAATCATGACTTGACACACCAAACATTGTTGGGGGTAAACTCAATTTTTTGATTTTGTTAAATGGTAAATGAGGCAAAAAAGGTTAAGAAACACTGTTCTAGACGCTCATATTTTCGCTCGTTTCAAAGTAACTTGTGAAGTTATGCCTCTGCGCAGTTTCGCAATTTTTAGTTAAGAATGAGTCGTCATAGGAAGGAGTTGCGCTGGGCCTCAAAAGCGCGGGGCCCTAGGCCATGGCTTATTTGGCCTATGCGTAAATCTGTCACTGCGGGTACGCATTGGAGTCCGGCGCGGGTTGAAATTTTTGTACATTTTATACCCCCCAACCTGTCTTATGCGTATATTGCATTGATACACCCTTATCTAAATTGTGCTGTCTTGAGCTATTGACTGTGTGAAGCATTATTTTGTCGCAAAATAAGCAATGCACTTACTTGCTGTACGCTCCCGCCTAGTAAAACTACCCGCCCGCACCAACAAGAATTTGAGAAATCTTTCCCGTTCCCGCAGACCTCTAACCCGCACCCGACCTGCACTGCTTCCGTCCCAAACGTGTGCCCATGCCCGTAACCAGGGGGAACCCAGGGGGGAGAAGGCCTCCCTACAAAATATTTCGCCCCCTCTGTAAAAATGTGTTGGACATTGTTTGAAAGTATTGGACATAGTTTAAAAAATTTGAGCCCCTCCCAGAAAACCCTTCGCCACCCCTGGTGTCCCAATCTGCTGGTTACGGGCCTGCGTGTACCTGTCATTGTGTGTGTGTTAAAACCACTAAGAACTCATACAATGTGGTTGATCGCTGGTGGCAATTTATTCAGTGGTTCATTTCAAAGCCAGCAGAAGGTCTTAAAAAAGACTGTGAAGTAAAATTGTAAAAACTAGGAGCGCTTCTTTCACTGGTGTAGCAGACACTTTATGGTCTGTACATACTCTTCACGAAACTCCCATTTGCTGGGAATCAACAATGCAAAGTGATGCTCTTTCACTTTGAGAAATCGGCTCCTTGCTGGAAATGAAGAACAAGTCATTCTCTCGTATCAGACTCAATGACATTCGAGAGAGAGTGCAGAAACAGAATCAAAAATGCAAACTCACCCACTCTCTCTACCCAAGAAAAGAGAGAAGACCAAACTCGAAAAGAACCCTGAATGAAAACGTTTTTGTTATTTCCGTTATTGCGCAACGATGTGAAA
>JGI24159J19872_10000396_pt1 | contig 37127 bp, 19 predicted proteins | sample Ectturendosymbi4_FD_19872 | JGI IMG/M metagenome (IMG submission 19872) | reverse complement strand
TTTGAATCATCGCAAAAAGACGAAAGCAGATGGCAGTCGACTGATTCCTCGAAAGCATACAGAAACACTAGTGCTTTTAAGTGCGGTAGACAGATGTTAACTTCCTTGTAAAATACTGAACTACACGTCTACACATACTTTTGAACTTCAAAATTCCTTTGTAGCTTCAGACATTAGTGATTGGTCGAAGCCCACTATCACTATATAAACTCTCTGTATGAAAATGACCGAATGCTGTATTTGCTGCTGTTCCGTTTAGTATTCTTCTATCTTCAGCATTGACAACGTGCACGAACTAACACCTACCCTTGATGTGCAGTGTTTAAGCAGTTTTGTGCACCTGTGTTCCTCTAACTAAATATGGACGTTGTGTCTGAGCCAAACACGTAAATAAATAAACAAAATAAAGCAAAACCAATGTCAAGCACCCACGCTGGTGGTTGTATGTACCAGAGCTGGACGGAGTGTCATTTTTTGACAACGCATCTGCTCCGACTCCAAAACGTTTTGCTCCGCATCAGCTATTCTTCCGCAAATCATGGAAATATTCAAGACCGACTCCCCTTTGACCCGCAAAGTTCCAAAATCTACAGTAACATACATGCATCTTGATTGACAGTTTTACTCAATGTGATTCCAACCTGCATTACTTTTTTTCTGTTAAAAGAGAACTTTTTGCCTGCTTGAAACAACCAACTTCAAGTAGGCCATCGTAAAACTGATTTTTCATAGTTGGTGTAACTTTAGTTCAGTCACTGATAGCTGAAAAGCTCAGTGCTAAAAATTCAGGCCTATTACCAAAAAATAAATCTGAATACTATATTTTAAGATGTGATTTCCAATGTATATATAACCACCGCTCACCTGATTCTTATACACTGGATGAACAATAGACAACTCTACTATAACACGAAAGATGTACCCTTGCAGCAATGTTCAAGTCAGTGAGTAAGTGTAGAATTCTGGATAAACCGTACTTAATCCATGGCTGTCAACAACAATTTACTTCTGTTGGTACTGGCGCACTGCATTACTGTGTAGTAAATCAACACGTGGGAAGCGTCGCAGCGTTAGAATACATTACATAATCTTGGCAATAACCATCAATTAAAGCATACGAAAACCACCAGCAAACAACGCAACTGGGATTCGGGTACGATGGCCAGTTCTCCAGAAATGGGTGTATTGTTCAACTCTACAGCTTGCCAGAACAAAACGTTGAACTGATTGGAAAACCATATGTATGACTGAAGGGTCGTGGGCGAGTAGAAGATCGATTTCGCATGTCCAAATCGTATCAGATTTTGCGCACGCTTACCAGATGCAAAAACTAACCTTTGACCTTAGAAAAGCTCAGCAGTGCTGTGCCAGTAATGAACTTCTTTCAAGCACCTTCATAAAAGTTTGTTAAAACAGTACACACTTTAAAGCAATAGTGACTTGACCTATACAAAGAAAATGAAAAAAATCAAACTCCTCCGCGACTCTCCCTCCGTCAACAAAATTATTTTTAGACCCGGTCTCTGCAAAACTAAGAGGAGTCCGCCCCACAGATTCTGCTTTTTGAGCATTCACTGACAAGTACCCACGTGTTGTGGTACGTGGGTACAGATACACGAGAAAACGTGTAGGCTACAGAGAATGTTGGCAGAATGTTATCTGCTTCGTTTTTGCTAACATTATATCCTTTTAACCGATGAACATATTACAGCAACTTCTTTACATGCTCAACCGCAAGGCATTGCGTATATCACACTATTAGCAGTTAGGAAAGTAAATCCATGAATTTAGCCGATGTTCAAGTCTGGGATAGTTCACACAGTGGGAATGCCTATGTACCTGAGGACTGAGGTGCGGATTTGCAAATAAACGAATTTGTGTTTTTGTTTTCAGTCATCCTTCGATTAGCAACCGCTCGGATGACTCAGCTAAGTTTGGAATTGATTCTGTAGTGGAACCAGGTAATTGGAATTATGGCCTCTGCATGGCCCGAAGCGGTCGCTCAAGGGTGCTGAGTCAAATGCTTAATTTCTTCAGAGATTTGTGCATGTATACAAAGTTTGAAAAAATGTGATTTTTCAACCAGCTTTAGTCTTTATTGTGCATACGATGCACTATTTCATTGTGAACTTTTTCTGCTTATTTCCCGTGTTTTAAAATCATGTCATGTTTGTCTACGTGGATATTCACTGAGTTATCTCCATTAAGTGAGTAGGACGTTTTCGTAGATGAATTTTATTGCTGAGTAATTTTCATAACCACTATTCATTTCATAAACAGAATTTTAAAAGAAACATGCATGACTGGACTTTTATTGCTTGCAAGCGACACATTTCAAAGCGAAAAACTGGTATTTTGCTTACGACGATACAAAGCAAAAGAAAAACTTTACGACCGCTCTTGTTATCGAAGGTGGAAAAAGTCAGACACAATATACTTCATAAATGCCTTCAGTGTTGTCGGATAAATAACCAATCATCTGGTAGCATAATCCTATATTTGTTTGAACCGTTCTTATTCTGCGGTGAGGTGATCAGGTTCAAACGACGTTGCAGGTTACACGAAATAAGTTTACACTGCTGTAGTGCAGGTATCAGTCCTTAACGGTGGCGCCCGACGACCCTAAAAATAGGGTTATGGGACGAAAAGAAGAAGTGCAGGTATTGACTTTTCATATTTTGAAATTCACGTGTTAATCAGTTTTACTTCGTGAATAAATAGGGGGGCGTACGGAAAGCCAAACCAACAATAAATTAAACAGAATTTGTATCAATGTTGTTTTTTCCACTGTTAAAAGTTAAAAACCTTGGCAATGCACTCTCGCATTACGGACGGAAACACGTGAACTGTATATTAAATATAAAAATGCATCTGCGTATCTGCATTTGCAGTGCACATTAATACCTTTTATTATTGTTCCTACATATGACGTATCTTGTGGGAAGAATAAGCACACCAAGGTCGGATGCCGCAGATTCTTGTTTTGGTTCTATGTAAAAGAAATCGTCAATCCGAACAAGTAAAACAGCGTTTAGATTGCAAGCGCTTGACCGAACGGAAACTACACTGAAATTTTTGCGAATTTTTTGCAAAAGTAAATATCAGCACATTGTTTCGATAGTTTCAACAGGAAAATAATATTTTTCTGATTTTTGAAAGGTTGGTGCATTCGTGTCGTTGGTGCTCGGAGCCTCTGTGACACAAACCCGGTATTCACACAACGCTCTAGTTTGTATCAACTTGCGGGTTTGTTTTTATGCTAAAGTGAACCATTAAATCCATGATAAGGTTCAGTTGGCGCATGACTCGCCTGCAACTGTCGCTCAGGCTAAAGCATGTTTTGAAAACACGCGGTTCTTCACTGACTGACAAAGCTTGAAGATATGCGAAGACCGACCAGCTTTGGCACGCGCGTGGTAATGAACACCAAGCATGAGAATGTCGCCACCGGCTGCCGAAGTTTCCTTGGAATTTTGATGGTCACAGGAAATCTTTTTGTTTCCTGTCACTGCTTCGGTATGAATTTCCCAGGTAGCTTTCTGAATGCTCGTCTGAAATCTTTATTAAACACTGTATAAAGAATTGGGTTGATGGCGCTATTCAGATATCCAAGCCAAAAGAATATAATGAAGAGCTTGTTGTTGATACAGCACGAGGGTCGGCAGAGGGCGTAAACGAAGTATGTCTGAAAGAGTTAAGCAGCATTAGGATTTCATCTGGCGTGCACTCAGATTTGGTTAAAAATATTGTTTCTGCCCTTGCAGCGAACAACTAATAAATGAATCTCCTTTCGTTGCACACAGAACTTCACAAAACTTTGGACTAGACAAGTAGTCAAACTCTTTCACAAGTTGGTATGTTCGTTATCACGTGCTAAGTATTCAGTCCTTGTTTTTTATCGTTCAATATAAATGCACACGCGCTGATAAACAATGTTTTCAACAGGGTTGGTTGGACGGTTAAACACTGCCTCACATATAATAGTGACTGATCCAGCCGAATTTCTGAAAGGACATTTGTCAGCTATCAGTTTTTTCGAGCTTGTAGGAATTTCAAATCAACATTAAAACGGTTGGTTGCCCGCTAAACATGAATAGTGAAAGGATTGTAGTGCTGAATATTCGTGTGTACTCGCACGACCTCACCATAGCTAATCACTGTTAACGAGGTTGTGTCCATCTCGACAATTACGTTTGCTTAGGCACGTAATAAAGCTAACTGAGTACTGCAAAAATTTACGTCTATAGTCTCTGGCTACATTCACATAAACTTACAGAGAAAAACGGCACCCAACAAATCATGAAGCAGCCCATGACGATGCTGATGATTAATACGAATCGACGTTCTCGCGGTGAATACGCGCCTTGACTACGTTCGCGCCGTGAATGCGAGCTTGCTTGCGATGAAACACTTGGTCGATGCATCTTCCGACTAAAAATAATTATACCGTGTGTACCTGCTCGGGTAAGGAGAGATTGAGGATCATTAAGGTCATGCATGATGTATGCTGAAGCATGACTGATCCAAATATTTTTTGTCAAGCAACGACGTGAACACAGTGCTAAAAAGAAGCTCGCTTAAAATTCTATCAAGATCCAACCAGGCTCGTAACCAGGGAGGCAAAGGGGGCGAAGCCCTTACAAAATTTTTCGCCCCCTGGAAAAATGTGTTGGACATAGTTTAAAACTATTGGACATAGATTAAATATTTTGGACCCCTCTCAGAAAACTCTTCGCCCCACCTGGTGTCCCGAATTGGTTACGGGCCTGGATCCAACGCTGTAAAGTGTGTTGCAACAAAATGAATTGAGTGAAAGCAAGGTTTCAAAGCATAGTTAGGATTTTTTGCAATTTGTTTAGAAGATGTAGCAGGAGGTTATTATTTCCTTGGTTTTGTAAGTTTGGATTTCTGTTTGACGAAATAAGATTGTGCTTCTCATCCAGTCACACGAGCGTTCTTAAGTGCAGGACCTGTGCATCCTTGCGTAAATACAATCACCACCAGCAGTGGTTTTGAATTTTTTCATTTTTCTCCCCTGTAACTGAGGGGCTTACTGTAGTTACAAGATGTCGAGAAAATATCCACTATCTGTAACAGACAATGTGATGAACATGTGGCTTGCTTCAAACGGCAACTGAAGAACTGCAGTGCCTTACCGTCACATTGACAAATCATACGACTATGCATTTGTTACTTGCCTTAAATACTTAGACATTCTCAGCATTTAATTTTGACTTGAGCTTTCAATTTAAACCTCCGGTTTGGTAACCTTAACCGGAGGTTGGGCAAACAGCTTGCTTGCTCCGTATTTTGCAACATTAAATGAAACAGTTTCTTCCAACGTTATCAGAAACAGTCGGATGATGAAACTAAGATTTTGTGCTTGTGGGCACGATGACGCTATTAACGTATTTTAGATAAACAGCGTTGCTGCGCTGAGATCTGTGCATAATTGCATGTCAAGCTTATTGCTGTCATGTTTACGCAGGTCGTGCGTACAATTGCAAAAATCTAGAGCTTACTTTTTGATGTTTGTTGTTACTAGCGACGTGGACTTGTCAGGATTGCCATTATCCAATGCTGCGATGACGGGTTGTGAAGCACAAGCAACTCCAATCTTTGTGCTGCCAGCTGCCTGCGCAGTTTTTTTCACAATTTTATGACAACACAGCTTGTCATAACAATCCTCCAGGTAGGAATGATGCTCCGTGCTCGCGCTTGAAAAACGGATCTTCAAGTAACCTGGGCTTGTGGACATCGGATGTAACACAGAAATTGGCTTTTTGTCGACGCTGGATGTTCGTTTACTGTTCTGCGATATAGAATTGTATTGTGCTAAAAACAGCTGGATTTTACTGCTTTCACATGGTTACGTGTAAATAATTTTATTTCATTGTTCAACGAAAGTCCGGCAGTTTAGTAAAAACTAAATTTAATATTTCTTTTCCAATTTTGTATGGAGGTGAAATCTATCAAATATACCGTAATCTATGCAAAGAATATATAAGCAACTCGGCAACTCGTGCAAAATTGGCCAGATTTTACTGGTGAACAAATGATCTAATGTTTTTGAACTGAACACACCTGAATTCTCGTTACATCTGTCAAACGATCAAAACTGCTTTTGTCCAGGTTGTGAAGGTCACTATTGTTGGTCCAAATGTTTGCAGACTGAGTTTTAATATTCTCATGGGAAATGTTCAACAAATGCATCTTTTCTGGGTAGTTATCTGGATTTTTGCAGCAAGTCTCTATAAAAAGATGATGGCTTGTAAGAAAGCAGATAATACAGTTAAAGATATTTTCACGTTTACAGAGTTTGCCACAAAGTGCTGTCCCCATTAAAGACAGGTCAGGCTTTTCACAAGTAGCTCCATTCTCACGAGTACATACAGTCGCCAAATTGTTCCACAGTGCTAATCACGTTTAACTCATTTCATGTCTCTGACAATTGCGTTTTGTCGCGAAATGGCGGCTGCACCGAAAGATCTCGACCTTAGGTTGCAGTGGTTTTTCGTATTTAAACAATATGAACAAGTTTAATAACATGAAAATGCTTGATTTCTTGCTTAATCGAGTGACAATACTTTTTGTTAATCTTTTCAGGCAGAACGAATAAGAATCATCTTATGAATGTCTCTCACAGTTTTGGGCCAGACTGCAAACGCAGCTGCAATCGTCACATATAGCGGAAATCTGCAAAATGTCCTTTACAGTAATTCTACCATTTATTTTTCCCCAGCATAACGCGTTGCGGCATAGAATACATTAAACGTGTTTTAAATCTAAAAGTTTGATTGTAGCGCAGCACCCACATGATCTGAATTAAGAGAAAACGTTTAAGCTGAATTTAAAGTTGGGTACAGTATAAGTTTTTGTTCGATGCATTTCAAAGTCTAAAGGTATATTTTACTTGCTCACATGGTTGTACCAGGATTTTCAATATGGTACTTATAGCAAGGAGTAGGATAGCAATCTGTCTTTTTATTCCAACTTCACGATATTCCAAAATAGGCACAGTAGATATTGTGGTTGTTACATAAACTCGCACTTAAACATAGCATTTTCCGCGAGAGTAAACAGCCAATAATTAAAACACACACAATCAAAAACATTTTTCAAAAAATGATCACAAAAATGATTAAATGATCGTTTAAACTTCGATAAAATAATGATAATTCGGTCATAAACCTTTTTACAACAATTATGATTATAATTAATCGATGTTATACATACAAATCAGCTGTCCTTGTTTTAGAATTCTTCAGCTTCATTCAGGAAGAGCAAAATACTTTCTATGGCTGTTGACCAATTCCTTATTTATTTTAGAACAACTCCATGCTCAGATTATTAGCTTAAGCAAAAAATTTTTCAATGCTCCATGTTGTAAACGCAGACTGACATTCTCTTTCACCGGCCACTGAAGCAACAATCTTGATTATACAATATATCCTTTGATGTTTTTAACGTAAATAATGTGTCAAAAATAGTTTGAAGAGGCCACATGTTACGTGATACTTTATTACCATTTTTAAAAGTATAAGACCAATGTATATCAACCGTGCTGCAATGCGTTTTCGTGCATTTTTAACCAAACATTTTTTCTCTTCAAGAGAGCCATGAATTGCTTTTGCCTGACATCATCCAATACAAAAAAAATATAGTGATTAAGGTGAAATTGGTAGATATGTAGACAGATATGATCCAGATTAATTTTTTGTTGAATTTTTTACCAGTTTAGCAAACTTCCCAGCACCTTGATTGAGTTTGATAAAAAATTTTTCACCTACTTTAACTTAAGATCGAAAATTATTATAAGCAAGTGATCTGCTGTTCCTTTTTTACCACCACGTTTGCTCATCATAAACAATAAGCAACGTAGTACTTTAATTCATTCTGGTGCTATTGAAAATTTTGTTTCAGTTCATAACTTATTAGTCCTTACATGTGCTTTGTTTGAAGATAATGCAGTTAACTTTACTAACGAAATGTTTTTGCGTATTTTGTCCTCAAATAGCTGTGATTGAGGTTCCCATCTTATTTTTTGGTTTTCAAAAAATTCAACGTTCGCTTTAGTTGCACTAGCAAGTTATCATTGACGCTGTGGGTTAACACTGTGGTTAAAAACACGATCTCGGCAAAGTACTGCAGATCGTATTTTGTTTTCATGTCACCACAATTCGCAGAACAACAACTATTGAAACGGCACATAAAACCAATGCATTTACTTACACACAAAAGCAGAGAATACAGTAGTTATCTATTATAATTTGTAACAGGATCAGTTGGTGCTTTCCCATTGGTAAGTATTTACGCACTGATGACCTTTTTTCATATGAATCCTCATAATCCCCATTTTTGCTTCCCCCAACTCCGTCAGCAGCAATGACACTTCGGTTGGCCTGGTCTACGTTTTAAAGAACAGTGTTTTAGAAACAACTGTGTCGGGCACCGAAAGCTGCCGTCAACTTTCGCCGCGGTCATGGCGCCGATCGCTGTGGCGGTCGTTTAAAATTTTTACCTTGTAAGCCTTCAATTTTTCTTTATTACCTGGATGTTGGACGTTCTGCAAAACACCAGTCTTGTCTATTTTCGAGCGGCATTTTGTCGCAACCATCTGCTAGCCTTTTTTCTGTGTCATTAACCAGTCTAGCTCACAAAAGAAGATCATTCTATTTGGTGAAACAAATTTCGCATCGTGTCATGTTTCACGTATTGTATCTACAGGCAGCCATTTTGAATCATTACCATATCGGAACCGTCTACAGAATATGTGAAATAATCGGAAGCCGTGCAGCCTAAAACGCAAGGCTATTGTAAACAAAATGTGCCTAAAGTTTTACCCTGATTGACTGTAATACCGAAAGTTGCATTGCATGTTTATCAAACGACTCGAACAGATTGTCATTTCGCACAGGTGCACTCGAAATTTAAATTATTTTTTAATTTCAAATAAATACCTTGACTCATGACCCTAAAAAAACGAACTGAAATCTTTGGCCACCAAACCTAGCCACGCTCTTGTTGTTCAGGTTACTATTTGGTGAGTGCTATCTCAGGAACTACACGCGATATGAAAACTTATTATGTCGTGACTGAGCGAAAAAGCTTTGGCCGCACCAGCTCAATTGCTGCAGCGCTATGGGTTATAAACCATTTCGAGTATTTCTTTAACAGAATCTTCTATGTTTATTGCAAAAATTGGTATTCATATCCTTGCATACAGCATTGTTCATTTCAAAAATAATTTATGTGCTCCTGTTAGTTATTATACAGTTCATGGATAGCATCCTTCAACGATATTGCTGTGCCAATCAAAACATCAGATACACTACTTTTTATGCAAAAATATAAAAATTATATCCAGGACGTCCTACATGGATCGTTATTGGGCACATTTGCTGTAGAAAGGTATGTTGTCTTTTTGTTATGGAACAATCTTTCAAAACATGAGGTAGAAATGCGTCTTTCCCCACTAAATTCCTTGGTTTCTCTCATAAAGTAATGTAATTTGGAAACTGTAAGAAAAGTAAAAATTTTTAATCCTTCCCTCTTTCAAGGGAATTTTTCACTTCGATGCTTTCACACTACAGAACTTCTGCTTGCGACAACTGAACAGCGTTGCAATTTTAGGAGAGTGCACGGTTTATCCACTCAAGAATTATTTTGAATCTGAAGCAGTGGCGCACGCAGAAAATTTTCACGGGGGGATTTCATTCAGTGGCATATGGCGGTAATTTGTATGTGGTGTGCGCTGTTTGTGACGTCACAATATGACGTCATATTCATGTTTCCAAACCAATGTTTTGGCGAAGTTTGTTGACATAATATGCATATTCGTCTCCACGCACTCCCCTTAATTTATGGGTCATTTAACTGAATATGAACTATCAGCGCTCCAGGTTAGGATATTGGAGGAAAATACACGCAACGCTACGACACAGCACTTCATAACTGCAAAAATATCAGGCTGCGCGTTAAAACAGGGGAGTAAAACACGCTCATCACTGCGTCAGAGCAATTTACAACTGCAAAATGAGGCTGCACTGATGTCTTGTCGAATAGCAGTAGGGCACAGGTGTGCGGGTGGACTGGCTGGCGCACACCCCGGTTTGCAAGATCGTATCTTGCTAAACTATACAAGAATTGAGAATGTGCATAAAGTACACAAGTAAACTTTATTTTGTTATGTATAGAAGTCCAGCAAACTTTCAGTTTTCCTTTTTCCTTGCTGAGGCATTATCAAATGCCTCAATGCCTCTATATTAACAACTGCTGTTTTTGAGCTAGTGCAACAGTTTTATCATGCTACTGTACAGAAATTTATAATGTAGCCAATGCGGTCAGCACATGGGCTTCACAGCCACAGCAGACAAAACAACGACAATTGTTTCCGATAAAGTGAACTATCGCGGAACACAGTCTTAAACATGCGTTGTGGACGAAATGTCTGCAAAAAGTGGTAAGATGGTATCTGGATGCAGACGATAACCCAGATTCCCACCAAAACCTAATTGTCACTTTTTGGCCCATTTGCAATGCATCTTGAAAGCTTCATGCAAATCCATTCAGTGGTATTTGCATTAAGTCGACAAATTAACAAGCAAAAAGTATGCGAAAGCAATAAATTTCTTTCGCGCAGGTAATAAAGTTTTTGAGGGGGGGTTGACCCCAACCCCCCCAACCCCTTGCGTACGCCCTTGCTCTAAAGTGTTGCAGAGTGTCTTTGGTTCTAAACAGGTGTTTGGTAAGCAAACTCATTTCGACCAATGCTTTATTTAAGAAGGCTACTGCAACCTAGTGAGTTTACCTTCAACTGTATTACAAGGACTGCTGAAAAACTGCCGTGAGAGGAAGGCGCTACGAAATGCCTCGTACGCTGTCAGGTTGCTAACTTCTTGAAATTTTGTTTTGACCACAACATGTGGTGAGCGACGCAGAACCGTCGCCAGAAAGTTTTCAATAGGGGGATTTGTGGTTCTGTGGGGGGCTTTGCGTTTGTGCCGGGGGGCTTGACATTCTAAAAATTGACAGAAACTCCACTGATTTATAGTGTTTCACGTTTAAATTTTCGGGGGGATTGGAGCTTTGTTTGGGTGGTTAAGCCCACCAAAGCCCCCCCCGGTAGCCACAGGATTGGAGCGACGACGTTGGCCAGTGCGAAAAACGCTTAAAAACATCAATGTGACTTAAACACTTCCTATCAACGTTCTATCAACGCTTTGTGTGAGCTTCTTTCAGGTTTCTTGCGTGGTTTACATGAATAGCACAGTAGACAAACTAACCTTTATCAGCAGTTGGGCTTCCGATATCAGACTTGGTAGGGTTGTGAGTGCTTACAACATCTCCCTGCCTGCATTGCTGCTTTGAGAGAGAGACTGGTTTGTCGTCTGTTGTATAACTGCAACACAATGATGAATGCATTTCTAGGTGGAAACGATGAGAAATAAAAGCTTGCACGCTGCTTTAATGCAACGTGAAAATCGATTGGTATCGAATCCGTTTCGAAGAATTACAAACAATGCGAGCATGACATTGCGCACCGCGTAACACGCAGCCCATTCCAAAACGCTCTCTTTCGTCGCATTGCGTTCTCACAAATATTATTACTTTCGACAACTGCGGGACTTACGAAGACCCCCGAGCTCTTCGTTTCATTTCAAGTTGGCGTCCAACCCGATATATTTTGATGTAGAGAGGCCAAACAATCAGTGCTGGAATGAAGAAAGACAGTGAGGTGGAAAGCAAGATGAACCTGTTAAAAACGTAATAAAATTTTGATGCTGAGTAGAAGCAGTTTTCTCGGAACATGTTTGTCGTCATTATCCCCACCAAGTTGAGTCGTTGATAAAGCATTCATTCTCCCCGTTAATCTTGTTCATCTTTCCAACAAAAGGCAGTGCTGACACGAGTGCGGAAAAAATCCATACCTGAAAAATAAGCGACATGGCGTGTTCGCATTCACTGTAGACAAAAATCGATAATGTACCATCTCTGGCACGCCCAATTGCCGTGTGGCACATATTTTTTGNCANCTTGAATGGGATCGAATGAGGCGGAAGCATTATTAGGCTATTTTGCTCTGAATTAATCAATCAATTTATCGATCTTTAGTTGTTGCTTGAAAACGTGTTTCCTGAGTGATCAAAGGATTCACAAACCCTAACACCCTTTCATACAGAAAAAGTCAAAATTACCAACGAAATCATTTACACTGTCAATACGGCATAAAATGAGGAAAGCAACTAATGTCTAAGAGATAGGGAGACAAGTCAGTTAAGAACCACACGGATCTGTCACACCACGGTTAAGTCTGCTCGAATATGGTAGTTACACACATTGTTGCAAAAGTGCAGGCGAAAACAATCGCAGCAGCAAATTTGGATGTTTGTAATTTTTGGTGCATATTTAGACGCAGTGCATGAACAAGAATAAAATATTTTGCGCCTTCAATAGGACTAATGATGCTTTGTCCCACTAGCCAGCAGCAAATATAAAAAACTATTCTGCTGTGAGTAGCGCAACGAATAAAGTATTGCATAAATTACTTTCTAAACGTGAGACGATTTTTCAGTTTTGAAAACTTATCTTGAATAAATCAATTGGAAAAAACGGTTCTAGGACTATAGCTACCTTGACAGTTGCCACCCGGACAACTGCCACCTAGGACAACTGCCCCATAGGACAATTGCCACTCAGGACAACTTCCACACGGACAACTGCCACCTCTACGACATCTGCCACTTAGGACAATCACGACCCAGGACAATTGCCACCTGGGCAACTGCCACCTGGGACAATCGCCACCCAGGACAACTGCCAACTAGAAAAACTGCCACCTAGGACAATTGCCACGCAGGACAACTGCCACCTGGACAATTGCCACCTGAAACAACTGCCACCCAGACAACTTCCATGCAGGACAACTGCCACCAAAAACGACCACCACCTAGGACGTTCGCCACCACTGGAAAAATAGAAACCCGTAAGCAGGCGCGGATCTAGGGGAGGGGCGATTGAGGCGATCTCCCCCCTGAAACTACGAAGTAACAAAATCATGGTGATTAATCACCATGATTTTGTACAACTTTGTACAACTCGGAAAACAGCATTCGCGATGTAAGGCCATTTTGCCGTCCATTTTTTTGTCACAATGTTGTGAAATATACTTCATCTCTCTTACAGTAGTGAACCCTCAATGAGACTTGGCTACCAAATATTACAGAAATTCCCCCCCTAACTTTACTGGCTGGATCCGTCCCTGCCCGTAAGGCAAAAATTGTTTGAAGATCTTCGAGTCGATGCGGTCCCTGAGTTTTTTTCTTCCAGAAAAGGGAAAATTATTTAAGGTCATACATATTTTGAGTGCACGTGGGTTAACAACTCTTTTTCCATTCAAACGGTACCAAATCGTTCATATAAATGTTTGAATTCCGCCGATCGGCGAATAACGTTCCCAAGATACGTAACAGATGTTGCCATACATTTTTTTCAGTTTTACAGTAGAATCGTTATATATCGATACAACAACCCTCACGCACAGCAACTGTCATATTTAAGAATATTCTAACCTTCGACCTCGGAATCTGCACACACGGACAAATACCGAGTAAAAGCTAAAAGCGACTGGTTGTTTTCGGATGCTTTACATTGTTCCAAAATATCTGTGCAGTATTATTAAGAATACATTGGTTAAATCTCACATAACTGACCTCACGTTTAGAGCATAGGGAAATAAAGATCGCGGGATCAGCTTATACAAATTATAGCATAGATTTTTCTGTAACGTTTTTGAGAGCAAACGAATCATACCATTGTCATCAACCGCTGTAAACCGTAGGTGGTGACGGTGTCAAAGTGAATTTGTTAATTAGCTTCAGAATATTGCTTGAGATTTAGTCATTTTTATTTCTCATGCGTTCAAAACCAGTATCGCTTATGAGCTAATACGATTTTTAGCAAATTAATGTTCTATATGATTCCGATACGTTTAAAACCAATATGTGTAAGCACACAAGCGGAAAATCGATTGTTGTGGCAGCCGGCCCGATAAGTACCATATTGCTTCAGGGCTTAAGCCGTACAAATGCGATCACCGGACGCTTCATAAATCGTCAGCTGCATTTCATCATCTGACAGACATCAGTGTACAGCTTTCGTCATTTTGACATCAGTTAGGGTGTATTATTTAAACAAAGCAATTATCTTGAATGAGGTTTACCGATGAAAAGGTTTTTCCTCCCATATCCGCTACGGACAGATAATAATTTTTATAATAAGATACCCAGCAGTTCTAACTCTGTCACGTTTTCATTTCTGAAGTTCAGGTTACTAACCGCGAGTTTACGCATTAGTTGTGTAGGATTGGTTACGGTCCCTCCTTAATCAATATCAATAGTTAGGTTTTTGCTTTCATGAAAAACAACGCTCCTTAGTAATGAACTTTATCAAAACCCCGAAGGTGTATACAAGTTTACCATCAGAAAATTGTGCCAAGAAAAAATATCCTAACTAGCTCTATGTCGAATGACATGGTGGAAATTAACTTTGGTTTCATGCATTATTCAATGCATCTTATTCAATCGACAAAATCAAGTCTCGTTTCTCCTAATATTGGATAATTTGTTTTTATGTAAATAAAATTTCTTAGTTTCCCAATTGACAATTTTGTGCTTTTCTTGTGTTTGAAATTAATCTATAGAAAAAATCAATTATTAATTTGCGTGAAATGGCTTCTCGGCCATTTCGGCCAGTACGATGCTCGTTACACAACAATAAAAAATTGTGCCTGGTCATTTTTGTGAAATTGCGATCCAAACAAGAGTTGCAAAAGTCATCGATTTGACCACGATTTAGAACAGCTAAAAACGATTTTACCGCTACGAATGACGAAAAAACAAAAAAATATAGAACTACAATTTAATTCCTGCAAAAACGTTTTCCTGAAAAACTTTGAGAACTCCAGTACATCACAGCCTTCTACAAGTCAACATAGTATAATGTAAACTTTACAATTTTTAGATGAAAGAGTCCCGACTATGATAAACGAGTCTTTTTATCAAGCTTGAAGGTCGAGACCTAACATTTGACAAGTTTCTCCTATTAGCAGAGACATAACAAACAATAAACGAAAGATATAAAAAGGGAGTTAGCAAACCGCTTTTAGATTCTGTAAAGATTATCCGGGTTTTAGCAGCGGAATTAGCAAAACGGTTCAAAAACATTCACTTTATTAATCAACTGTTGAACAAACATCTTTTAAACTGCCTTGACAAACTTGGCTTACCCCCAAGATATACATGCGAATTCGATGGACCGCTCTGAACTTCCTGTAGGTGGTGGGATACGAAACAGAAACGTAACGGTCGAGGCCGATGAGAAATATGTTCCAGATGGACGCAGTGCAAAGCAGTATGTCAACTGACAAGTAGATGCGGCAGTACAGTTCACCGAAAGGCCATTCACCCATAAGCTCGTTGGTCAGAGAAAATGGAACTACAAGTACGACAAGCAGCACATCTGAGACCGCCAAGGAAAGCAGGTAAAGATTGTGCTGGTGCCGGCTGATGACAGTGTTCGTGCAAATAACGTAAATCACTGCCAGATTACCAATAAAGCCCAGCAGACAGAAAAGGGCTGTGACCACGCCAAGGACGACTTTCTCAAATGGCGAGTAGTTGCCAGCTGTAGATTGTCCCAAACAATTGCTAGAGTTTGATAAAGAAACAAATGGGTCACTGGTCACTGTCACGTGATGGTTGGGATCGTCGAACAGCAGCTCACTGTCGGTGAAATGCGAATCCATCCTCGACCGTAGTAATGTCAGACTACCACCAGTTTTAGCAGAAGACGCAAAACACTCACCAAACTTAACCTAGGTTGCAGAAGAATTAAGTCATCCGAATCGCTATAACCTAAAACCACTTAAATAATTAATGTCACCTCCCAATTCATTTACCTGTCAGAAGAAATGGCATTGAAGGAGTGAAAGCATTGGTTCGCTTTGTTCTACGCTGCAAATGCGTTCTAGATTGCGCGCAATGCACGTAAAAATACTGATATCTCTGAGAGCGTCTTTCCAGGTTACAGTTGAAATGCGTTGAATGAATGCAAGTATTTACTATAAAATTTTGTTGCTCGCAGAAAGAGCGAAGGTTAATAGAGGCAGCATTCAAACATTTATACGCTTAAAGTCAAACTTTTGGGGACAGGAGTGTTTTGAAACACACACAAAAAGTTTTTCTTCTTCCAAATAATAGTTGTACCAAGCATCTCGGCAGAATCAACGAAGCTCCAGTTACGGGTTGTTTACATATCAAACAACATTTGCAAAATATATTCTTCAAGCTGCTTTTTTGTTCGTTATCGTGTTGTTTGAATGAATGTTTGTTTGTGTACCACTCATCCAAGTTAGACTTCAGGACATGCATTGAGCAACCAGTTTTTAGTTTCATCATCTAAAACTGCCAGACATATGTAACATTAGGAGTTAGGTGATTGGGACATTCCAGCACAGTGGTTCCCAAACTATGGTGCGCGTACCACTTGCGATACGCAAAGCTCTTATAGGCATGGGCGTAATTTTGTTGTAAAATGGGGGGGGGCAGCTTGCTGTGGAACCAATATAGTCATCGGGTCGATTCAGAAATGAAGTTTTGTAAATACAGATTCCTAGTCTTGTTTTTAGAGGTGTTTTGAAAGCAACACCACTCATGCTTTGCTTTATACTTACAGATAATTTATAAATTAAGATCTTAAACTTGTTACTGGGCAAGATACCAGTAGCGCAGCCAAGAAATTAGAATTTTGTTCGCGAGGGCCAATCAAAGACGTCGTCTTGAGTCCGGCTGTTCCTTCCGTTTGTTTTCTAACAGTTGAAAATTGATATAAAGCACCGGTAAAAATCATAGCAAGTTCGTTTTATGGTGGGGGCATGGTCTCTTAGGCCTCATTCTGGCTGCGATACTCCACGATATAGTTCAGCAACATGATCAGCATTCAAAACTTTGACAAATGTACATCGTGATCACGAATGACGGCATCTGCTGTTACAAGTAAAAGTCACGAACTTGGCAATAAGTAATGGCAACATTGAAAATGAGCCGACAAATTAATACTGATAGGCTATTAATTGACACTTCTGTTAATCAAAAGAATAGCTTGTTTGCACACGTATAAAATAATAATTCTGCTAGACCTCATGAACCGCAAAATTGCTCGTCATGAAACTAAGTCGCCACAATAGTGCTGATTTTTGTATTCGGCAAAAACTTGGCAGAGATTCGCCTGAAAATCTAACTTTCTAACATTATAAACTTGCGTCTTTAAATTGTACGCGGTCTGTTTCTGAATACGTGACAACCAACGTTGCAGCAAAGCCAGTTACATTTCTGCACGAAACAAATCATGGCTGTGCTGTGGTCTCTCATATGTGCGGCTGTTAAACTCTTGATCATTGTTTCAAGATAATGACCTTCGTTACAGTATACCACCCAAGGTGAAATGTCGGACAGAAGTAGCGGTCTCTAGAAACTTGCAAAATACCAAAAATCATTTTATCGAAGCTCAAATTTGTAAAATGTCAGAATCAGTGATATCACACCAAACTCTGTTTCAACATTAACTTGGGTATGTGCAACACCTCTAACATTAAAAGCTCTTCACACAAAACTTGATAAATGTAACTTTTATTTTTGAAACCCCTCCATTAACGCAACCTGTTTAGGGAGAAAAATTGGGGGAGAGACATGGCATAGTATATCCCCACCGTCTGAAAAAAGTGGGAGGATATGTCCCCCGTGTCACCCACCTATTCCACCCATGCTTCCAGGGGTATACGTCAGCAACCTATTTAGGTTTACTAGAAATTGAACAAAATAGCAGTAAATGAACGTAAATGATCTTGTAGACAGGGTCGTAAAAATTATTTTAGCTGAGAGTGTGAACAGGGGTTTTCAGCTATGATAACCATCAGACCGCAGAGTCAGAACCGTCTCACTGCGCCTGAGCATGCTGTCTGATGCGCTGTCAGCAACGTTATTTCCCACATCGACCAGCAACTAATCAAGAAATAACAACTTTTTCCATCTCATTAAAATTGTGTTGTGTTTTTGCTACTATTTTTGTTTTAATGTTGGCGTATTCAACCTCAGGTTGTATCCGTTTCAAAGGTGTTCATTAAACCCGGGGTTTTTAACCTGGGGTAGGTGAATTCGATTCAAGGGGTCCGTGAATGTGATGCAAAGGGTTAATAGGCTTTGCTTTCACATTCCAAGAAAGTTAATAGGCTCTGCAGACATTTCAATTAGTAATAAGTTGATTAAACCCTAATTTCGAATGTTCATTGCAACGTTTCTTCTTGAGGGGTCAGTAATTTTTATTAGTTTTCTAAACGCAGCTGGCAGGAGAACACTGTACAGAACGTAAAAATTGTACGAGAGTAGACAAAGTTAGGGAAACGCTTGCTCCAGGTTAGTATGATCGGCGGTTTGTACCTCCGAATCCCATGTGCACATGCTGAAACTGAACTGTACGACACCAGCATAAAGTCGGTTATGACCTGACCCACGTTGATCTTGGGAAGAAATTCCAACAGGTTTGGGTACTGACGGCGGGTATGAAATCGCAGAGCCTGGTGTTGCTTTCCCCTCACTCCGTGTTCCAGATTTGGTTCGCCCAGTACGTGTGCAGCGCTACCATCAATGGAATCCAGCAGTTCCTGCGCTGCAGGCATAAGCGGGTGTCTCCACTGTAGCTGCCGCTGCATGTCATCAGATGGACCGGCGAGTGTAGAGTGGAACAGGTGTCCAAGTTCCAAAGCGCGCATGCAAAAGACAGTGTGGTTCGTTTGCAAAAACGCTCAGCAGGCTGTATGCGGACGTTTTTTGTATTTCACTCTGAACAGATGCATTCCGCATGTACCAAAAACTGTTTGTTTAGCTCATGTTAGGCTTAGGCTCGTCGTTTAGGTTTTTGAAACGTTTGAAGCGAACTCTGCATACCTTGGTTTACTGAACACGACAACAGTGAACAAAAACCTAAACCGCAGATTTGGAGAACATTTTAAGGTAACTGCCTATCAGAATTAGCGTGTTACATTTAAAAGAAAATGATTGAAGAGGAATCTAAACGTTGATATGTTATATAAAGCTGAGAAGAAACCCCTCAAGTGCAGAAAATAAAATAAAAAGTGCAAGTTTTCTGAAACATATGCGCGAAAGATTTCAGCAAAACTTGCCTTTCGCGTGTTTCCTCCAACTACGTTTAAATGTGCTCCTCTCAGACGCGTAGCCAGAAATTTTGATGGGTGGCAAACAAGAACCAAGTCTCAACATTTAAATATATAATACCCGTTGTGTTTAAAGCATCATCCATAAACTGTGCTTTTTCTGGCACTTATTTTTCTGAATAATTCTGTTACAATTTAAGTTGACAAATAGAAAGTCTGCTTTCATTGAATTAACAAGTTTTCAAAGTTTGTTTTTATTAAACTTCCAAGTTTCTGCTTTGAATGAAAGCATACCTTTTCTTGTAAAATTTTCCTGCGAAAGCGTTTGTGAAAATCTTAATGCTATAAGTGCAAGATTGGCAGTACGCATTTTCAGCCAAGATTGCAGTTGAACAAGGAGTCATCGTGACCGTCATTGTGACTGCGCTTTGTATATTTACACACTTCTGATGTACACCAACACACGTTCAATGGAAGCCGAGTAGCGACCTTGTTCTATGACACCGACTCCCGACGTAGGTCTACAAAACCTGTGCGGATGTGGACTTAGGCAAATCTGCACTGAGGACGTGCCAGGAGTAGCCGCGCACGATTCTTTGTTTGTTTTATTGCGCCCAGGAGTTGCCATGCCGAGCCGTGCACGAGAGCAGAATTACCAGACGCAACAAAACAAACAAAGGATTACGCCTGGCAACTCCTGGCACGTCCTCCTCAGTGCAGATTGGCCTTAAAACGTAGATCATGCCTAATCCTTGAGTGACTGATTGACGTGTGCAACTGATAATGTATACGCTGGAGTCCCTCAACGCGTTTGAAAAAGGTTTGGATTTTATGTCATCAATCGCTATGAAATGCGACTGCGGTAGCATTTTTGTACGCTACTTGCACTAAGCCTGCTTCACATAAAAGATTGGGTATTTTGCTATCTAGATTTTCAGAGTTAACAATAAAATTCACAATTATTATGAAAACAATATTTTTAATTGGGGAAAGTTATTCATGCCCTCTAAAAACAAACCGGCATATGTTTGACCCACTCAGTCCACGCAGTGTGGAAACGGATGTGTATTTGCAAAACGAAGCCACAATCGATTGTTACCATGGCTCTGCAGTAAGTTAAGAAATGGGCTTACTTGTTGCTGCAGCTTAGCACAACGGTTGGTAAGTTGATCTAGCCCAGTGGTTCCCAAAGTATGGATCAAAACCAATAGAAGGGTGGTGAAGGGTCAAAAAATGGGTCGCGTAGAGGCGATCAAAGCCTGAGTTGTACATTTTCAACGTTGTCACTGCTTGTCTGTCTGTAGCGTAGTATTTAACAAAAGAGTAGATTGCTGCCATTAAAAACGAACCTAGCAACTTGCTGCCAAAAATCATCCACGCAATCAATATTTTTTCATAACGTTATTTGAGGCTTGGGTCACGAGGTGTTCACCAAGTTCATATTTGAGTCGTGCTCAAAAAATTTTGGAAACTACGCGGTTGAAGTGTTTCTTTAAATCCATTAGTGTTTGAATTACAAAATCCAATCAACCGGGAATAAATTCAACTTGGTTTCATTTTGGTCACATGCGCTATATCGAGAAAACAGGTTACGAGCTATCTGTAAGTAATGGCAGTGTCAATGGCCTCAACACTTACAAAATAAAAAGCACCTTCATATTTTTGTTAGATTTTGCTGCTGACTCTTCGCGTTGCAGCTGAATGCTGCTTTCAAAGTTACTGTATGAAACGGTGGCAATTAACATCAGGTGAATGATGAAACATTATCACACTATGTACAGGTCGGATTCTGGTTACTTGAATAAAACTTTTTTTACTCGCCGGCAAAGTATTGGGAGATCATTGATGAAACCGTTAAGGTTCCACATATTTGTGATTGAACCGTTGCACTAGGTCTACATGCCATCACAACTAAATATCTACAATAAATGCTGTTGTTGCTAAACAGTATCTATTGCCTAATTGCGTTACAAAAAAGACTTTGAAACCTTCTTAGCCAAAGCTTGAGCTTCAAGGCATACAAAATGTATATCACCGCCATATTAACGCATTTAGTTGTAAAACTGCACAAAAACAAAAATCTACGATGTTTATTTAAAGCTACGGCTGATGGTAGCATGCCAGAGTTTTCAGAGCTGGATTTTTGCGATGGTTTTGAAATGAAGTTTACGTCACCATTAGGTGGGATACAGTAAGCTGGTGTGACAGAAACAGCTGCGGAAAGCGTTACTTCTTGTTTAACTTTCGGTTAGTGATTACAAGCGCGTATATACGAGTTTGTCTTTCATTATCACCAACTTCCACACGAAGCTTAAAGCTCAAATGAAGGTCAGCCATGGCATGAATTCTCCAGCATTTACACTATACACAATGTTTGATTAATCATGGGCAACTGTTATCCTAAACTATACTGCTTTGACGAGGTTCGACTTAAAGTTAAAGTAGAATAGTTTTTTAAGCAGTTTCGTTGAGTTGCACTGACGCATTTCCTTGGCTTACACATCAAAAGCTTGATTAACCTGAAAATTGTTAGTGCTACTTTTTGAATTGAGGGGTGGCAACTGCCCCCATTGCCCCCCCTGGCTACGCGCCTGGCTGCTCTCGAGATTAAAAACTGCTTCAATGTTCCTATGGAGTCTGCAAAGCTTTATCTCGAAAACATGCAAGAAAGAACTCACTTAAGCTCTCATGTAACGCAATATCGATTGCAAAAAGACCGTTTCCAGTTCCGTCGTTACAAAACAAGCGCAGCTATTTCGGGTGTATCTGCATAAAGCATATTCGGCAGTTCGGCTAAAACTGTCTCTGAATATATAGCAAAATAACCGTAAAATATACCTCTGTGAAAGGCAGCAAGCAACTCCAGTGCAAGTCACGTATTTCCGCTTCCACAGCTTAGTGTTTCACAGTTTCACATTTGTTTACTATATCGATGAAAACGTGGTAGACCATCAAAAGTCGCATTTTTGCACTAGTGTGATTTGCATCATTCAGATTTTATTTGCCCGATATCAAGTACGTTTACAAGCCACGACTGGAGAAGTTAAAACTAGTGACTTAAAATTACACACCGTCCTGCCACAATGGCGAAGACATGATTTTTTTGACTCGTTTGCCAGCGCGCAATATAACATTCAAATCGTACAACCAACAGGTTTTTCGCCCTGGAGGGTTATTACCAACTTGCTCTTCACAACCTCAAGAATTTCTGAGATATGGAAATATGAATTTTTGGGCAGGCTACTTTTTCTGTATGTGAATAAAATGTAACTTTTCCGGGTGTATATTTTTTGGAACAGGCGTAAGCAACAACTGAAGAGAGTAACCTGACCAGCGTTAAAGATTGCAAGATATCAATTTTTAAAAAAAGTGATCTCCCAAAAGTCGCCACAACTATTTCCATGTCTGCGATACATTTATTGGGAACGAAGACTGCGATAACTGCCGTAACTGCAAAAGACCCGCCTAAGTAAACCTACTCTGTGTCAACTGAAGACATTTAAATCTTACAAAATGCAAGCCATAGCTACTGCTAAAATGAATTAAGAAATGTCTGGTTTGCCCACACCACTCCGAAAACAGCCGCCTTTCAAGTATGATTTAAACGTCTTGAGACACAGGGCCGGTTTTGGACATGTCGAGGCCCAGGGCAGCCTTTGTGTGGAGGCTCTCAGTACCTCAAGGAAATATTATTCAAGGTCAATGAAATACTATTATCAGTTAGTTGTAAATATGCAATCATAAGTAAAGTCTTACATTAAACTTAGTTAAATGATTGTACAGTTTTATGAATGCAAGATTCTAGAAAAAGTTAAAAAACTATATTTTTGTTCAATTTTAATCAGATTAAGATTCTATCAAAAGTATTATACTGTACATGACTAAGTAAACAAAACAACCTTCACTCGTTGATCCAAAAAAGAAGCATGATGCCAATATTTACAGACCAAGTGCTTTATGAGGCTTGTCCCTTGCAAACTTATTTATCAGCGTGTCAATATCAGTATCTCTGAGGATGCTATACTCAATGCTCATCAGTGCCAGCAGGTGACTGAAACTACCATGATGCATTATTGTTAAGTAGTCTATTTCTAATATACTTCATTTTACTGAACGGTCGTTCTCCAGTGCAGTTACAGGCAAGGTGATAAAAGTTTCTTTGTTTCCTAATACTGCTGTTATAAATTATTTTCATGATTATTCACATTAAATATGTTAAACCAGCCACCAAGGGGTTCACGGCTCATGACTATGGAGGTTTCCATTTTGTGGAGGCCCCTGGGCAGGTGCCCACTTTGTCCTCCCCTAAATCCGGCCCTATTGAGGCAGATGAACATGTCTTGACTTACACAGACATTTTTTCTGGATAGGCTTGCTAGATATCAGCAACAATGAAAAACGAATATCAGTTTGCGTGGCTGCCGGTAACAGCAAATTTTGTTTGCTGTAGACGCCGAGTCGGTTGTTGTCTGTTCAGGTTACTTATGATCGACAGAAGGCAGAGGGAGCAACAGCGCGGATTAATTGCGATGCATACAACAGTCGCATGTTGATATGTCTGCGCAATTTGATTCAATTATCAAGATTATGTAGTAGGTCCTGCGAGACGCAATAAAAGCGGCTTTGCGAAGGCGCCCAAGCCGATACTCACAGTCAAGGTAGGGTTCCGCATAGTACAGGGCAGAGATGAGCGGACTGACAAATTTTTCAGTCCGAGTCGAATCCTGATCCGCAAAAATTGAATCCGATCCAGTCCTGACCCGCAAAATTTTTGAAAATCATCAGTCCGATCCAGTCCTGATCCGCCAATGTAAAATCATGCATTTTGCCTCATGCGGCAAAATAACTACTGGAGCTATTTTGCCTTTAGCCAAAAGGGGAAGGCAAAATAGTTCCAGCAGTGCTTTTGCCTCATGAGGCAAAATAGACGCAGTCGTTTGGCATTTCCAAAATTTGACAAGTGTCTATTTGGCATCAAAGGCAGAAGCACTGCTGGAGTTATTTTGCCATTAGAAGAATCCAACTGGTTAAATTGGCCAAGTGACAAGGACAATGCACTTGGATTAGCGTAGGTTCTTTGTAATATGACCTAAAATTCTAAACATGAAAGCAAAACCTACACACAAAACCTGAACCCAAGCCCGAAACCTAAACCCAAAACCAAACTCAAAACGCATAATCCGAAGGTGAACCTAAACTTAAAACCTACACCTAAAACCTGAACCTGAAATCTTCACTCGAAACCTAAAACTAAAAGCTGAACCTGAAATCTAAACTCAAAACCAAATCCCTAAACCCTAAATGTAAACTCTAAACCGAAACTTAAACATAAACCTTAAACCTAAACCTTTTGAAAAAGTACCTAGAAAGCACTCCTATCAAACGTGTAATCTCTACTAGCTAAGCCAAACGAAATGGTAAGAGAAGAACCAACGAACACTCGCACAGCAGGCATAGACATAACATAACTACTCAACTATGATTACAATGTTACATGTGGGCAATGGTGGATACAGTTCGAATTGCAAAATATTCCCAGCAGAGCTTTTGCTATTGATGGCAAAATATGCACTACATCTTTCTCTGGAAAAATATACACTACCAGCCTGTTTGAAGTTTTGTATATACACGACCATTTAGTAAATCTGTGAAATCAAATCACAACTAAAATTTTTGATATGTTCAGAATAATCACGTTAAAAAACCAAAAATTTTCTCAGTCCGTTCCAGTCCTGATCCGCCAATTTTCAAAATAATTGCAGTCGGATCCAGTCCTGATTCATCCAAAATTGGAGTCAGTCCTGATCCAGTCCGATCCAGTCCTGATCCGTGCTCATCTCTAGTACAGGGCACCTAGTGATTGGGTCGCTCTTGTAAACTCTGTCAATCCTCTTTTTGATTTCCCAATCTTACATCCACCAAAAGTTGTACTTTAACAAATGCGTAGCCATCCATCTGCCAAAACGCTAGCGCTTCACTGCATATCATTAGACCTAGTTCTAGCCAAGCATGCAAAAAATTCGTACAACAGTTTAATGTCACGACCGTGCCGTAATAATTCAGCCTTGAAAATTCATTGACTTTCCCAAAGTCTTCCACCGAAACGTTGCTTTCGTTTAAATGCAGCATCTTTATATACTCGTTATAAAAGAGACATGGCTGCTCAAAGATTTTTCAGCACTGTGAGATACCAAACACAATCGGAAAAATTAAAGTTTTGTTTAGAAATTTAAATTACTTTTGGATCGTAATAAATTATTACTATCGTGTATTTGCCTCAGATTTGTGGTCCATATTACAAGCATAATCGCAGGACACAAGAGGGCAGAAATGGTTGGTCATAGCCGCAATCAACACTGAGAGGAGAAAAACACTTTAACAATACCCCAACTATAACGTCATTCACTCATCATCTTACAGGGATCTGGCAGTGGGAGAGAAATGAAGGTATTCTACTGTAACATCAAATTTTGAGGTAAAAAGCTAACCAGAACCGTCGGCAGAAAGTCGTCAATAAGGGGGCTTTAGGTTTGTGCGGGGGGGATTTAGGTTTGTGCAAGGGGGGCTTGACATTCAAATTTGACAAAAATTCCACTAACTTATAGTGTTTCGTATTTCAATTAGGGGGTCTTGGAGCTTTGTTTGGGGGGATGAGCCCACCAAACCCCCCCTGGCGACGGGCCTGAAGCTAACAGAAAAAAGTAAAAATAAATCGGATGAAGGTGCTCACAATAAAGGTTCACTTATTTTTTCTAAAGCGGTGGTTTTAACATGGGGTTTGATCGAATCCATGGTTCGGTGAGTCAGTCTCAAGGGCTCGGCGCAGGTGCGATCCACGGTTCATTTTGTGTGTTAAAAAACATAAATACATATGTTTTGAAAAAATCGTGTTTATTTTTCCACTTACAAAGGGCTCGGTGAACATAGGGACGAAACTCGCAGGGTTCAGTGCCTCCAACAAGGTTAAGAACCAGCGCTATTTTAAAGCAAAGCAAAAATGTCCAGCATATTCATAACAGGCAATGACTGCATTGTCGAACCTCAAACTGACAAGCAAACCAGAAAGCAAATTTTCGAACTGTATGTAATGATCAAAAATAGCAAATAAAAGTGCAAGATGTCTATAAAATACAAGTGTCGCAACCACGCAACTCATTGTTAGCAAAACTGGCTTGGTTGTAATCCTGCGTGATACATATTCTAAAATTACTTTTGTTTAGTTATTCACACATACTGTTTTAGGGATGAGTTGCTGAAATGAGCGATCACTAGCGTAATTGTCACTGAGAAATTTTTCTAGTGGGAAGGACACCTGATGCTGATTGGCAAAGAGCAATTTGGTTTACAGGTTGTATATGTTGATGCCCAGAGACAAACAAAAGACATATTTGTGTTATACAGACTGAGAGAAAAGCCTGTATAGCTTTGTACTGTCTCTTGCAGCCTTGTTATTTTATCAAACGCTCTATCTCACGCGTTCTTAACCTTTTTTGTTTATTTTTGTATTATTTGCCCTTTAAACAAATTCAAAACTTTGATTTTACCACCAACAATTTTTCAGTTTGGCGAATGAACGATTTTTCTGGAAGGGCTCAGGGAGCAGGTTTCAAGCTTTGCAACTTACACTCAATTAAGTGAATTTTGGTACTTACTGGAAGTCACTTTAGGGTAATGCTTGTATGAAACCTATGTCTGAGATATAACTTTAATAAAATGCTTTTACAAGGGAACATTAATACCTTTAACAAGTGATTTGCTGAGGTTGTTGAGTCAAAAAACAAAAGGTTTGGAAGAAGGAATATACAACTATGTTTAAATATTTTTTACTGATAAATGACAAACAATTTCAACCAATCAGTTACTCAATGAGACGTATCTGCTTGTTTCCTCTGCACAAGGCACAATATTCTGAGATTCTGAGAACAGTCGTTGAAAGAACTACTCTTACGTCATCTATAGGAACAACTCCAGTTGGATGTTTTATTTTTATGGTTATCAACAGTTATCAACGAGGTGAACTCTACCTCAGACAGATAAGTAATAAGTTCGCCCAAACACACCAAAAATTTAGAAAAGTCACCATTCCATGATACGTGTATTAACTTGGAATAAAGCATTGTTGAACATTCGAGAACAATAAGTTTATCACTGTGCAGATCATCGTCAGCAAAACTTTTTAGCTTGACTTCGAACGGATGGTTTATCGAAAAAACAGTATTGTTGAAAGCTGCACCACCAAAGTAACTGTCGAAGCTGTTTCTCAAGGCGACGAGGTGCTGGCTTATCTCGACTCCAAGGTTGCAAATCTCGTTGTAGCTTTTACTGAGTTTCCAATTATCAAAAGTTGGAAATTTGCGTAAATTCCTGTTTGAGCTTTCGTACCCCACAAACCACAAATCTAAATTTGTCTGAAAACCTCAGATTTTATCACGTACGTCAATACAGGTAACACTCTTTCCCTGCATATGCACATTTAGATGATGTAAACTTGGAAAAATGTCTGTCAAGTAAACAAAGCCCCAACAAATTCGTTGATGCCAAAGAGCTGTTCAACAGGGATTTACATTCTCCAAGAAAAGCTTAATGTCACTCCGAAGCTGTAAAAGTCGAGACAAAATGAGGCCTCCAGAGGGACATTGAACTTCGGTGTGATAAAGGAAAACAGCGTGTGTTCTGGTCATAAAGCACTTTGAAAAGACGACGAGAACGTGCGCTGATAAAATTCACAACACATTCGCTCACGTGCTTTAAAATTATTTTCAGGTAATCTGGAAGGGTTTTGCTTGCCGGTGAAGGTGGATGAACNAATGGATAGAAATGATGCGCGATGGCTATCTTTTCACCAGAGTTGTAAAATCTGACTTAGCACCTAGCATAGAAGGGGCGCTGTCTCTGCAAAGGAAGCCAACGTGATTTCCTGAGATATTATTTTGTTGAAAGAAATTATACATTTTTTGCAGAACACCAATTGCTTTGCTAGTCGTTTCTAGACTTTATCACATCAAGAACTCTTCTTTCAACTCGCCTGCATCTACACATCGACAGTAAATTAACAAGCACGTGCAGTTCGATGCGTCTGTTGCCTCCTCTAGCTGAAGGCTGATAGTTTCGAATTTCATCTGCTACCTGATCTAAAATATCACGGCACATATCAGTTATACGACAACGTACTTTTATCGTTTGATAAAGAAATTTTCTCAAGTTTCTTCTTTTGTTCTCTTCCACAAACCAATTCCACCATACCATAGCGCACGGTTTGATAAATCGTTCCCCCATTGTATGCGGTTTCTTTTCGTTTGCTTTTCCCAATGCAACGCGATAGGATGCTCCCAAGTTCCAATCCTGATTTGTATTCAGAAACAAAAGGCAGAGTTCGTGCAGCACGAAATTGCGTACGTTTGGCCAGCAAAGACATATGGTAGTCATGTACATGACGTGTGACCAGTAGCGTAATTGACTGTGGGGAAAGGGTGCAAACTGCTCTGTGGCAAGCTAAATGTAAAAACAGGACCTCTACTTACCTTATATTTGTATATTTTTAGTATTCTTTTCTTTTTCAGTAGGTTGTCGCTTTTTTTACGTTTTTGGTGTTTTCCTGTGATTTCTGGCTTTATAGGCGTCCACATCAGGATTCACAATCATCTATCAACTTTTTTCTGAGTGTTGGTTTGTGGGCCCCCTACGGTGGCCAGTGTTCCTATTCACCTACGTTTTCCCCCTGGTTGAAACCTCTAGTTACGCCATTGTGTGTAACATGGCGTGAAGCAAAATGAGCTTTTAAACTTGACGCCTTCATAGAACCAGAGCCAAGCACTTTGGCGGAAAAGATAGACTGGTATTTTTAAAGATCATCTGTTATGATGAAATCGAACCCGAAGTCCATGTTTGATTCTAGATCAGCTATCTCCAACCCAAATTGTTTACTGAGCCAAACATAACGTCACTATCTTAACCAGGGCCGTACATTGAGTGATATATTAACGAAGGCCGCACGTTGAATGGTTTACTTTGATCTTACCAAACTAAATTTAGCTTAAGCTAATGTACTGAAAGCGTTCGAATCCTAACTGCAATGGTAACACGTGATAAAGTGGCACTGAGGACCACCTGCATCAAAAATGTCAAATTCAAGATTATCAAAATAAGGACAAGTTGTCAGTATATAGGATACTTTTACTACAGCGAAAACCTAAACTGGGCCACACAAAACCTTCGACTGGGCCACATGCGGCCCACGGGTCTCGGGTTAGACATACTGTAGCTGCTCTACATAATTTCGCTTCTTCGACATAATAACGGAGACTGTTGAAACCTGTATTTGTTAACCCATGATTAACTCATTCACTAAAGACCTCCACTGTGCTAGCTGTCCATTGTCCAGGCTAGCATGCTGTGAAAAAAATACGAAAAATGGAACTACAGTCTGAATATTGTGAAAACACTGAAATTTATTGCACAAGAGAGAATTTTCAAATCCTGACCAAGTTACATTCTCCTCTGCGTTAAAAGTCCACGTTACGTCGTAAACAGGAACCGTGCAGCACGCATAAGCTATGAGCTACTCAAATGATCTTGTAGCCTACGTGTGTAGAGATGAACTGAAAGGAGAGAACTTAACACTAAGCATAACTCTGAATATAATCCAAGGTGCAACACTTCCGGTTTATGTGATATATCCTACCAATTTGCTTATTTTGGTAACAACGCTCTGTGATGCGTGACGTGACGTGCGTGATCGTCTCGCCATTCTGTAATAAAACAATGTCGGTGTGTTTTGTCTCGTGCCTAGCCACAGTTTAATAAACCAGTATATTGCAGTTTACAATAATTCATAAAATTTAAGTTTGTTATAATGTATGATTTAGTAAATTTACGTCCTTGGAAGACGAAATTTACCCGGGTGAAGAAACCATGCCGTATCTCAACACACACAACGCAGTGCGACTAGACTAAACTTTTCAAGAACCATCACTTCAAATTGATGATCAGCAATGCTTTACAGACTTGCAGCAGCAAATTATCTTTAGTTGCGGCTCCTAATCGCTCTCACTGAAATTTTTGCACACTGGAACACAAGGTGACATTCATATCGCATTGGCAACTAAGTTTTGATGGTGAGTTTTTGTAAATGCTCAAAGTTTACGCTGACAATTATTTGAGCTTGTATGAATTTAGACATTGCAACGAATCTCTGAAAACTGTAAATGACTTTGACGTTCTCATATTTTCAATGGTTTTTCCTCAAATTCATACAAAAATTTTCATTATGTCAACACAGATGTTGTCATTATACACGGAACCTTTTTCTTGCTAGAGGAAATCGACCGAACTAAACCCTTACCAAAAGTCTCTCGTTGCATCATATCACGACATCTCTCCTTGCAACCCCGCCCAGGTGTTTGTCAACACCATGCTGCTTTGACCTGATGCACATGCTTCTAGCATAAAGAACGGACTAGTTTTCAAAATTTTCATGCGTATCGTAACAACACTGAAAGTTTATGATTTTTTTCGAACAAAATTGAATGTGAAAAATTGATGTCCTTACGCTTACGGTAACAACTGTTTCCTTTTCAGCAGGCATGGTTTGAGCAGCACATTTACGTTTATTGGTTTGGGCCCAATAGAAGCAGTAATAGGAGGGCAAACGTTTAAATTAATTTAACTGACTTCCTCATTTACTGGTAATCCCTCTTTAAAAGACTACTACATTTAAAAGACTACTACAACCTTTAGATCTTTAAAATCGTTCAGATCATGACGACGGCCTCGCTGAGGATGAAGGACGTGGATATGCGATCGCTAATGAAAACACTGAAAGTGAGAAAATAGTGACGGTAATTGCGGATAGCTGAGATCACTGCGACTTTTAATATCGCCAGCATCATGAAAGATACTAGAGGCGGCCTATCATCTCACCTCCCGTCAATAGTCTGACTTGTCACATCCAAGTTTTCAACACGGGTAATGGATTAGAAGTTGCTTGGTTTAGTTCATTGCAAGATTTTCTTTTTGTTTGTCTTAGCTCCAGGTTTGTCAAATACGTAAACTGTTCACCTACATTTACTGTAATGACGCGTTACAAAAAGCTGAAAACTCAGGTTCTCTATTTTATAATTTTTAAATACATTTTAATTTTCTCACTCATCTGTTTCGTAGCAAGATGGCTGAACGGTGGTAAATTTTTAATCAGTGCTGTTGTTTTCCTCTTAGTGTTACCGCTGAATCAAAACGTTCTGAGCCAAGTCGCAAGGCCTATCAACAATAAATATTTCCCCGCACGTAACCTTTCCTTGCTGAAGTCCAATTTCCGTCCTCCTCAAACCTATTTTCGGCTACGTTTTTGTAGGTCATCTAACTCTGAACTTTCGCTGTCTGCCGTCGTGATCAACGCGTTAGCCACCTGGACAACTAGGCTGTCTCGGAGATCGCAGCAGCTCAGCGATCACAGTGGCATCAGCGATCTAGTCAGTTTTCGTAATCTACCTATCTTAATGGTGTTCAGCGGTCGTAGTGATCCTACGGCATATATTAGATCTAGAGATATTAACCACGCAGCGTACGCGGCCGCTTTCACCTTTTTCGTCATGTGTTTTGCAGCGCCGCGCAGGCCATCTATGAAAGCTGCCGCGTATTAGACGCGTGGCGCTTGAAATTTTATGATTTATTTCTATTTTTTCCAAAATTTTATTTGCAAAAGTCTTTTGTTTGCAAACGGAAGTCCTCCTTTGTTAAACCTTTTACGTCTTCACTTGCGGGCAGCCAACCATGGAGAAAATGAGCTTGAATGCCTTGCTGTCCAGTTTTACATGAATGTCTTGCTGTCCAGATTTAAACAAGCGGTAAGACAAAAATAGAAGTGTAGAAACCGCCCATATGGCAATTTTGAATTATGTTTAGAGTTAAAGCTTAAGTTAGTTTTGATTTAATACATTTATCCTAAACACTTTAATCTACAAGGAAGTATAACTCCAAATCCTTAACCCTGATTTTAACCCTAACTCATGATTCTAACCTCCATCCAGGAAAGTCATGAGGCCGATTCTACAGGAGACCGCAAAGTTTGGCGCCCCAATGTTCGAAACTGAGGTCTTTCGGAAGTATATGTACTCTATTGAATAAAGTACTTGTGACAATGTTGGGACTTTTCGGCGTTCCCCGCAGTGATTCGGCGTCCGGGGAATTGTACCCCCCTCGCTCCGTTCCTGCGTCATTGGTTGATTAATGTCTAAGATCAAGTATTGTAAGTNAGNTGNAGCAACTTTGTCCGCTTGAAAACTAAGGTAACCTGTTGGATAGGTCAGAGGTAGAATANTGCAAGTATATTTCGGTTTCTTGTAGAATTGGCCGTATTGTCTTCTTGATGAAGGTCAGAATTAGAATTAGCATTACAATTAAGGTTTTTGTGAGTTACACTTACATTGTGGTTAGATGCTTGGATCGGAATTATTTTATCAAAACTAGCCAAACATAACCAAGAATAGCCATACGGTGGATTAGACACGAGATCGAAAAGCAATATCATTATTACATACACTTCTTTCGAGTAAGTTTGAAATTTTGCGAGAAGTTTGAAAATTAAAAAAAAAATTTGCGATGTACAGCGTGGCTTAGTTCTGAAGGTGCAGAAAAAAATGCGATTGGGATGCAGTATGCGGACGAAAATATTTTGAGCAGTGCGGTTTGCGAACAAACGTAATGTGCCCGCGACATCACATAAAAAAAGCTCCAGTAACAACTTGCGGTTATGATGTAGTTCCATTTCAAAACAACGGTAATTGGTGTGTCAGTGACGGGCGACAGTTAGGACCACAGGGTCTAAATTATCCAAACATTTTTGTGGTGTGATATGTTTTCCAACTGCACACAAAAGCAAAGCAAGCAAACAAAGGAAAATGAATTCCGCCCGCTTTTTGTGCTTCGGCGACGCTTGCCTATTTGTGGTACACCTATGGTCTATTCGATCTTTGCTGACGATAAGAACAAGTCGTTTATCAAAACGTCCCATCTGGTTCCATTTTAGTCATTGGTTGAGGCTTTTCCATTTAATAATTAATTGTGTTTCTGAAAATTCAAGTGTTGGATGAAATTGCAACCACTCGGCTTGGTAAGTCACATTCAGGACGTTCCATTTGCAGGTTGTGCTTTGCATGGATTCAAACAAGTCTCTTCGACAATTAGTAAATATTCATCAAGTTTTTATTGCATGGATGATGATTGGTTTACATGACGAAATCAGTTAGTTCATTTTGATATTGATTCCAAAAGGGGCTTTCAAAACAAAACTCATTAAAATATCTGAAGAATATTATGACGGTTCAAATCAATGTGTAGATCGTTGAGTTTTTCCGCTGTCAGACAGTCAGGTCTTATCACCATAGCAATATTTGCTCTTGCGAGCACAGAGGTTCGATTTTACGTCGTGAGCACACAACGCCCCTGTTATTTCCTGATGTCGAAGAGACTTCAAACTCGCTAAATTAAAATGCAGTCATCTGTTGTGTTCGACAGCTGTAGCAAAACCACCGCAATCGACATAACTGCTACAAAGAGCTGTGTGGTCTCTCTCACATCCTTTACAAAATTCAAGAGGATGATCAGGATTATGTTACTGTTAGCGATCGAACGAAAGAGTCCACATCTCAGATGCTATGTAGCGACTTTTATTGTGCGAACCCGTCAATAATAATTCGCATTAGGCCAAACTCTAAGCCTGGTCCACAGTTATGTTTGCAGTTGTTCCGAAAGGGGCAAATTTCCATTTGATGCGGGTTTGCGGCGAAAAGCAGCGCATTAGTGATAAGCTAAGATAAGCCACGGTCCTTCGGAAAGATTCGGGGGACAATTGCCGATTCTTTGCAAGCAAACATTTGCAGAAATGCCGAGGAAGCTGCACTAATTCAAACGCTTTCGGCTTAGGACGAACATCGCCAACTATAGCATCACGCAAATATCGAAACATTCGTAGATTGTGGAATAAGACGCTATTTCTAGTTGAGAATTTATACTTTTCAAAGGAATTCTTTGTGAAGCCGTTAGCAAAACCTGTGTAAATATTCGCTTGGTGAAAGATTTTTCTGCAGTTTTGTAATTTCATGCTGGTTCGAATCGCTGAACGTGGGTATTGGGAAAATTTTTTGGAACTCAAATCCTGTCGTCTTAAAATGCCAGACTACTTATTAAAATACAAAAAAATGCTGCAAGCTAATTTTAGTGCAGGATAAAAATAAAATGGTTCGGTCTAATGGGGAACTTAGAGGTTATATGTATAAGTGAGCTTGATGAGTTTAACAGTTATATACATAAGTGAGCTTGATGAGACTAATTGAATTCTACGATAGTGGTGATTGATGACGTTAATATAGTTTTGAAGCAAAGCAATTGCAATATGTCAATTTCTAAATTTCATGACATTGAAATTAAAACCAATAATGTTCTTCTAACTTCCAATTCTTCAATCATTTGCGCTTCAAAACTTGTATGTAATCTTGCTGCACTACAAACGTTTGCATTTGAAAGGCAAAAGATTTTAATTAATGGTCGAAGAAAAAGTTTTTTTTCAGACTTAAATTAACACTAAGTTAGAGGGTTACAGTTTACTTCTTTATTCGTATTCCCCTAAACTAGTCCCGCCGTAGCCGTTTCAAGCTGAGGTTTTGCTGTTCATGAGTTGCACCGACGACAAACAGTTTTGCACCAGGCACTGCAGGAAAATTCGCGATAATTTTTGCTGTCACTCGCTGGTCACCAACAAAGTCTACTAAGGTGTTGTTTTGTGTGTAACAAGCTCTTAGTGTGAGTTGAAAACTATTACACTTTCACAGTGTGCGCTGAAAAACAATAAACGTGCAGCAGAATCACTGTTTTTACTTTTGAAAACTTGTGCCACAACCGCAAATCAAGCTAGATGATCGTTTCCAATAGATCAGGCAACTTTGCTAGATTTTTACATTATAACTCAAAAGAAAAATATCGCATACGTTGCAATCTGATCAAAATCCATTCACAGACATTTTAACTTCTTCCTGACTGACAGAACTGAGAACAACTTCTGAGAAGTCACTTGCCTGTAAAATAACTTTTCCTAATGGACCCTAAATTTTGCTTCTAGATTTTCCAATGCTTTACATTAACCCACGCTAATGGCAAATGATCGAAAAATTTTATTAGCCTGCAACTTTATCAAATTTCTGTTGGTCTCAAGAGCGACTCGGCGACAGCTTATAACACTACCACTTCTCATGACTTCATCCGAACCGCGTCTGTCATGCGTATAATCCGCTTTTGGACTGCTGGTTCGTCGCCAGCCTAGATCAACAGCGGCACTGGTGGTAAGACGATTGAATCACGCCACAAGTTAGTGCCGACAAATCTGACCAAATGTTTTTAGGGAGATCGATCGCCAATACGAATTCTTCGCATGATGACTGAAGGATATTTGGGCATTTACGCCAATAAAATGGTTAAAATTTTTTGTTTAATTAACCGAGATGCAGATTACGATTGAATTATATACCTGTAAAATATTATGCAAAAACATATATATGTATTGTTGCCGTTTCGAAACTAACCAATTTATTTTCATAGCCCTTTGTTCAGGATTAGATCAAGAACGGTATATGTCGCAATTAATGCTATAAAGATGAAAATCAACATAACCAAGCTTCATTTTTAAAAACCAAACACATACTGGTGACAACTATCGTCCATTTGTTGCGAAGTGATGACTTGTAATAACAATACGCTATAGCAATCTGCGGAAAGACGGGTTGGTGTTCATTCAGAGACTTATGCAAGACGTAGTGCATTCAGAAGATACCTTCATGTGGAGAGCGAACAAATGTTATTTATGTTAGTATCGAAGCCCCAAGGGAAAATTTGACTTTAGGATCAGAAAGTTAAATCTAAAAGTCGGCATGATTTCAGTAGATAAACTTTTCTGAGACCATTCATTGGCTGAAATATTTATCTAGCGAAAAACCTTAGAAATATTCTTGTTTAAATTATGTTTCAGTGAATCTCGTAACCTTCTTAAAAACGCGAGGGCATCTTCCAGGTCAGAAATCATTCTCGCACTTTCCTCTACGTGACATGTTTATATTTGTGCTCACTCCTCTTCAGCCCTATTCAATCACATCTCGTTTTAATATATTCTACAAAGAACTGATTATGCCCACTTTGAAAGCGAAGCGTATTTCTCGTTTTGATACTACAGTATGGGTACTCGACTTTTCGGTCTGTCCAATTCGTTCAGGCCAATTGGGTCTGGCCGTTTCGGTCTGGGGACATTTCGGTCGCGACTTTCTGTACATAAACAACTGGATTGAATTTGAAAAACGGATTTGGATTTGTTTATTTAAATGATTATATACGCAGTAGAGATGGCACCGTCCAGGATTTTTCAGGCCCGGACCGCCCGTAGCTCGCAACATCCAGCCAATTTGCCGAGGATATTTATTTTTTTTCAAACCGACCCGCCCATGGCCCGCTAAACAATTGGCAGACTTGTCTGTTTTTCCTCCTGTCAAAGTATGTGCTGAGGCTATATTACCTTCCGAGGCAAAGTATCTGCCGAGACTATTTTGCCTTTTGTGGAATATGATTGGCTGAAGTGGTCATGTCATGTGACAAGCACAATGTACAAAGTTACATGCTTGGATTAGTGTTTACCCTAAAACCCTAAACCTAAGACCCCAAACCTAAACTTAAAACCCTTAACCTAAAACCAGGGCTGTGGAGTCGGAAGTCCCGTCATCCGACTTCGACTCCTTGCAATTTCGATTATTCGACTCCGACTCCAACTCCGACTCCGACTCCAGACCGACTCCGACCTTCAGCTGTATTAGTTACTTAAAGTGATAATTCTTTTCAGATGAATTCATAAACCCTACTTGCACTT
>JGI24159J19872_10000395_pt1 | contig 37148 bp, 22 predicted proteins | sample Ectturendosymbi4_FD_19872 | JGI IMG/M metagenome (IMG submission 19872) | reverse complement strand
TTTAAGGAAAATGTTAGGTACTCGGTATGGACATGTAAGGACCCGATTTCTCTGATTCTAGGAACCCGATGATAATTTTCGCTGATTCTAGGGACCCGATTTTCAAGTCCCTTTCAAAGGGACCCCACCACCATCTCCAATGAACAAATAAACAAAAACTTCAAACCAACTTCTATACCAAACAAATTGTGGGTTAAATTTCTTCCAAAATGTTCCGAAATGACCCTATCAAATAAGAGCAAATACTTACACCAGATGATAACTTTTTATACCAAATGGCCATTTATACCAAATGATGAATTTTAGACATTGACGTATCTGGTATATTGATAATTTTATGAAAATGCCACAGTTGAACAGAAAGTAGTCTTTTTTATGTCTCTGAGTTCAAAAAGTTAGACAAATTCTCATTTTATGTGATGTTGTACCTTAGTGAACATTTCCATCAGAAAATAAGACAACATGCAATTGTTATAGCAGGGACCACACTACAGCTTTTAATTTATAGGACTCATTCTTCTTAGTTTGCAAAGTAATTTTGTATTATTGCTTCTGTGCTGCAAAGACCGTTAATAAAATAGGGTACATTCATGCTTCTTATCAGGTAGCAGAAATGGCATTTTTCTAGCATTTTGAGTACTCATTTTTTTCTACAGATATGCCAGGTATTTTAGGCGGTTTGAATTTAGCCCATGATTGAAGTCACAGGTTATTTGAAGCTTGACTAATAAATGGTTGGTTTAAGGTAGACTTGGTAGGTGATGTTAAAATTTTTTTGCCAGCTCTTAGCCAGTATAACTTGAACTGTTTTTTTCTGAGCACAGATTTAATCAATCGTGTAGGCTACTTGCTGCAGTAGAAATGTTTGCGATAAGGTATATGATGATTTATTTCCTAATTCTGCACATTTTTCAAACAAATAGCGTCAATGAAAGATGAGGTCAGCCTTGACTCATCCAGCTTCAAAACTATCCAAAACAAGTCTCAGGTTGGATGCTTTTGTATGCTATGTTCTTGCAATTAAAGGATGAAATTTAAAACAAATTTAGTGTTTTAAATCTTCTTGGTTGTTGTTTATAGTTTCATGGATTCTCATAAAGACATGAATGTGAACAAATTCAGGATACCAACTACCAAGCATTTTCTCAAAGGGGGAAAGTGTGAAACTTTCAAAGGGGTAAAGGTTGCAGTTTATTGATTGTGAATACAGAGAAATGGAGCGCGGAAATAAAGAGATGGGGACGATGCCAACCAACTTGCTATTGCCTAATTTTTTTGTGTTGCTAGCCTCTTGACTTCACAACTTTCAGTGTTTGCAAAGTTGTGTATCATGAACACCCTTTTGAATTTTCTCCTGCTATGTCAGTCATGCCATAGTCTCAGGAACATATCCTTGGGTGGTCGTATCTTAGACTTGATCAAAAGTAATTACCACGGTTGGCTGAATATGATGACGTCATCAGAGGGCCTCCTTTTTAGTCTTGCCTCGGGCCCCCCAACCCTAAACCCACCACTGGCTATTTGAACAGAGTAAGTATGTGCTACAAATGTTTTTCTGTGAGGTCTGCTGTTTTCTCCAAGTGATGTTCTGCGCATCGATTTCAGGATTTCCGCCCTTTCGCTTTATTAACAAAATTGTATACACTGTATACATGAAAAGTGGTGAACAGCAATCTTGTTCTTTTTATTTGTCAGAAACTACATTTTCTCAAAAGCGTTTGTGGCAACATGCAACCTTTCTGAAAGCTGGAGCAACGTAGTAACAAGTAACAACCAGCTTGTACACTTGTAGATATGAGACGAGGAAGTCAGCAGTAAAAAAGGCTTTAAATGGCGAAGCAAACGGATACTTATTGTCGAATTCATCAACCGCCCGAACGAAGCGCACCTGTTATAGTGAACTGTTATTCGACAGATTTGACAAAATATTAAGATTTTTAAAAGCGTGGGTTCGCCAGAAGTTAACAGTTTATATCTAAGGGAAGCAATGGTGGATCTAGGAACGTTTTGGACAATTTTTCCTCCAAGCAACCATCGTTCCTTGAAAAACGAAAGCTCTCGTCACGCAGCATATTGCAAACGTTACATTTGACGGCCCTTGTACCGATCACCCCCACCCCCCTCTCTTCTAAAGCACGATATAAATCCACTAATGGCAAAAAGAACATTGTGTCGCAGGTACACAGGATTAGAATATATCGCACCGTATCGGCGTCGATAGAAATTTAAAAATGTAACTTATTCTCATGGATAAAGCTCGAAATTTTAAGAGCCTTAGGTACCAGTAGCTGTCTACGAGTGTTATCTATAGGTGAGCACCACAAAGGTTGGAAACCACTGTGAAGAATAGCCCGAGTCAACAAACACAGCAGGAAAGACGAGGCACAGTAGGATAAAAGTTGCAGTAGTCCAGCTACTTACGACAAGCAAATTTTCTAACACGGGTGGATCTGACGGCAAAAATAGTATGCAAAGTTGGCACGGCACAAATTAGAAACATCACAGAACTTTGATACTCATATGGAAGGTCACAGACGAATCTTCGGCAAATAGATTGAGCAGCTGCCAAACCACTGCCATTAATCAGAAATAAAAATAAAGACAAATGGTTACAATATGAACTCCGTTAAATAAAAACGTTGCAAAAAATGATTGTACCATGAAATTTGACAAGATAGCATATAAACGTAAAATAGCGATTAAACGAATTTCACAAAACGACGAACAAAGAAATGACAACAAAAATAAAACGAATCTTTTCAGTGCATGGAAAAATAAGAAAGCATGCCTTATCGAAAAATACTTCAACGAAAGACTTCAAAATAAAATTAGAGAAATTCTAACAATATGAACATTTTTGGCGACCTAGCACCTCTTCGAACTAGAAATTTGTAACTTTGTATTTAAGTGCAGCTGAGTGCCATCTATTTTAAGTGCTTTTCTTCTTTCATGAAGCAAATAAAAAGCAGCTTGTAGATTTGTCTTTAAGTGCATTTTGGAGTAGTTAACAATACAAACCCACTTTTATTCACTCGTGGAATGTGATAAAGCATTTTGTTTTGAGATGACCTATGACTTTTAAACAATTTCTTGATAAAAGCTCGTTTTGCAGTACCAAAGCCCGATTTTTAAATGTTTTTATCTCGACAAACAACGCCAACAACGGAAATAGAAAGCAAGGTTATCTACCGAATTGCTATAAGTAACACGCCAATTTTCCGACGTTCGAAACGTCAATCAGTGTAGGAACAAAAAAATGTGAAAAAATGAGAGCAAAACTCCAGTTCAGTTGATATGTTGTAAATGCTTCCTACACGAGTGAAAATAAGTTTTGAGCAAAACAATACATGAAGGAAAACTATATACTTGGACAGTTTTGTAGGTGCACAGCGTTCGCACTACAAGTTTCAACGAAGGAGCCTCAAAGGCCTAGTTAGCACCACGAACTAAGACGATTTGCTTGCAAGATTAAGAGCATTCCAGAAGGAAATCGTGGAAAATAAGCACCAATGTGAAGAGGGGCGTTCGGATTTATACTCAAGTAAAAGTGATGCCCGGCTTGATATACTGTTTTTGTCACATACACTGTAAGTATTGAAGATTCGTTTTTGTGATTCTGAAAATTGGTATTATTGCTACAAGAGTTGATTCAATTCAGAACCGAAGTTTTGAATCACACATTTTTAAGAGAATTTTGAACTTTGCACAATTTCTGTGTTGTATGCGCTAGTGTGGGCCACAGAGTGAACAACTTGGCTTGGTATCGAAATATTTAGCGATTTGCGTTCTACTTCTATTAGATGCATTTTGTTGGACGTCATAATAGGTAAGTTAACGCCGTTTTAAAGTTTAGTGCGATAAACCATATGCCGCGCATTTACCTAAGCCACGGTTTGTGTCAACAGCCGCACTGTAGTTTACACTAAGAGTGAACCAAATGGTTAAAGTAAATAAATCACGTCTATACGGGTAACTGCGAGAGTTCATCCCCAAAATGCAAATTGAAAGCCCCCCTTTTACAATATTGTTTAAGTTGGTCTGATTGTTCTTCAATAAAATCTGTTCTTCGCTCCTCCCTGCCCAGCTTCGCTCACCCTAAGAAAACTAGGCTGGCGAGTCTGTGAACCTTATTCGGTAAAATATTCTACTTTAATTCTATACTTCGAGGAATCAACTTGTTATCACAATGTTACCAAACCCCTTGGTGATAACTTATTACAACATGGCGAAAAATTTGAGCTCTAAAGAATGTAAAGCACCACTTGTGAAAAACTCACAAGGAGGACAAAGACAGTAAATAGATAAATAAATGATAAAACGAAAGGCAAATGTCAACGGATGTTTGCTTTGCACAAAACGACGACAATTTGTGCAAAGAATACAGCGAATGAAGTGCATAGCATAACAAAAACAAATAAAACAAAAAGCGATGCATCTAGTTTCATAAAGCAAATCTCAAAAGCAGTAAAGCAAAAGTAGCCATTACCAAAACCACAAATGTCGATGTCTTTGAATACTCTGAATTTGATCCATTTTCACAGAGCTAGCAGACTTGCAGTTTCCTAGTGGACATTCTTCAAATTGGCAATACTTTCCTACAAAAAACAATTAAGTTCAGCTTAAAATTAGACTCACGCACATGACCTCTAAACAACACAAACGAGCTTTCAAAATATACTCGCTTACATAAGCTCAGCCCGAGGAGCCGTTCAGGGAGAAGCACATGACATTAATTTTCATCTCTTTAGCTACGTTAGCTTGTTGAGGGATTAAGTTGCAATGCGCTTTTAAACACCGTTTGCTCCATGTTCATGAAAAGCTCAGTCAAACTTGCGCGCGCACGAAGTAAAATGAGCACAAATTGAAAAAACGCAACCGTTACATGTTGGTGCCCAGCAACAATGACGTTAACCACTATTTGCGGCAAGGGCTAAGGTTTCTTGTTTAATGTAATTTCCTCTTTGACGGCGGAGGTGGGAAAAGTTTCCACTTTGGAAAAACTTCTTAAAAGGTAAATGCTCCTTTCCGATGAAATCGAAAAAGCTACAACATGACTATCAAGTTTCTTAAAGTTCACTGATATTAAATTTCCAAATGTTAATCTTACTGTTTGCAATGAAACGCTTACCTACAAAACCAGACCGGCAATCACAAACGGGTTGCAAGTTTTTCATGACGCACGATCCACCGTTAAAGCATTCAGTGAAATGCGTGCAGTCCATCAAAGTTGCTTTTGGTGACGTGGTGGAGACATGAGGCTTTGTTTCTTGATAAGCTGCTACGGAACCGTTCCCATTAATTGGTTCAGGATGTCCAGTCGCTGGAAATTCCGGCTGTGTGCAGCCCAGAATTTCGTCACTGAAATCCCCGCAGTTATTGATGCCATCGCACCGGTAGCTGGCGCTTATGCACAAGCCACTGACGCAACGAAACTGATCCGGCTTGCACCCTGCATGCAGAAGTTGCTTCGTTTACCGAAGGACGTACGTAACCGATAACATTGCTTTACACATTGGTGAAATACGCTAGTAACAACGGGTTGCAAACATCCAAACTACAGTGTTCTGTTTGGTAGCAACTGCAAAACAGTCTGAAGGGTAACGTTTGTTGCCGTCAGCACTAAACATCGTAAGCGAAATAATAAGTTCTGCAATCCAGAAAAACTAAGATTTTGAAAAAATATGTAGAAAAACAAACGTTATTTCAGGCTTTAACCAAGAGGGAGTCGCAAGACCATGCGCCACATTATCCTGCTAAATGTAGCTTAAGACTGATAAGCTGTAGCGTTCTTTTGCAATTTTCCGCTCAGCTGCAGAACAAATTTGTGCTTTTAACAACGAAGTGATTTTTCCTTTGAAAGCTTTTGGCTGCAGCTCTGTGCTGAGTGACGCAGATTAGTGAAATGCGATATCGCGTAACTTTTACTTTTCTGCGGTTGAGGAAACAGCGAAGAAATAAAACATTAAGTTTCAAGGAGACGAAACGTAGTGCTCACCACAGTCAAACTCGTCTGATCCGTCTTCGCAGTCTTGGTAACCGTCGCACAGCAACTCATGAGGAACGCAATCATCGATCCGTGACTTGCACTGAAACTCGCTGGGGTGGCAGGCAACCTTTTGGTTTTCTTCTTCTCCTGGGTATTGTTCGGACGTCGACGTGGTTGGCTGAATTTGAGTGTTGATTTTCGTACCTAGGCCAGGCGTTTGCTTTGGAGACAAGCTGTTTCGCTCAGTCGTTGTGGTGGTATCTTTAAACAAAACGACGGATTTGTTTCCCAAATATTTTTCAGGAGCTTTATTTGAAGAAGGATTTGACGCAGTTGGAATTCTCAAATCCCCGCATTCCAGACAAGTTTCTGAGTGGCACGTCGCTGACCAGTCAACGCTTTCGACGAATGGTTTAAGTTTCATAACGAGAGCCTGTATGTTAATGCACACACTTACACCGCACCTTTAATTAATGTTTAACCTCCAAATATGTTTTTCCTGTGCTCGGGCATATCACACTTGTGCAGCTGAAGCAAAGATCAATGTTCACACTTCAAAAGCATTTTTGATCGTGAATAAACGCCATTGTAAGTGACACACAATATAACAGCAGGCATATTTCTCATTCATTCAGAGCATCAGCTATTCAACGACTGCCATGAGATGTTTCAGCAAAAGTCAAGAGTGACAAAAGCATGGACTGCTGAAAGCAATGTCACGTCACTAGTGCTCGTGTTTTAATGAAGCTTGACGTCATCAGAAGTCATCGATTTGTTTTGAAAAAAGAGAGCGCCACTGGTTTTAACTTTTGCCAACGAAGCCTTTCAGAGAAATAGTAAATCGGCAGCTCAACATCTCGGTTAATGCGACAAGCGACGTCGTTGCAGTGGCGATGACTTATTTACGGCAGATAGCCGTGGGCATCAATTTTCTACGAACTAATAGCTGGTAACGAATGACGACACGCCTAAGAGCGTGCAAACAGCTCTTGTTCTTTAGCCCATGCGAAAATTGGCCCGAGGTAAAGCAGCAAACACAAAGACATTGAAATAAATCGCATGCAATTCTAGTTGTTGTTGTGCAGTGCTGTTTTCCTCGGACTGCGCACCTCTAAGACAATGTGGTTTATTCCAATCAGGCATACGCTATCTGTTGTTGTTTTATCACATCTCCGATGTCGACGGTATGACACGCGCTGCAGTATAGGTCAACCTGTCACATCTACTTCTTGCGGGATTATCAGAACACTCGAGTCGATGGCAACTGCGTTGGCAAATTTGCGTCGCACAGTTCGAAGTTCATACGCGGCTTGTGTTCAGCAATATTGGGACAACCTCAGCTCCACGTCACGCTAGTTTCGATGATGCGATGCATGAGTGATCACGTCACCGGATAGCCGACGACAGAGATGAGCACTGGAGCTAGTGCAACCATGTGCGCAGGAAAATTTTCCTGACTCTTAGCAATGTGGTGCATCTAGGAAACAACAGTGGCCTATGCCCATCAAGTTTTGTGGACATGCTGTTGTTGTTGTTTTTATATAAGAAAACAATTGCTTGCAGTGCGGCAATGCAATGGAAAGAAATCTACATTACTGCTAATGATTGTATAGATGTTTTTGGCATTTTGCGACATGTACAGCCGATATCAAGCCTCAGAAAGCTAAAGAAGTATTATTAGCAAAAAATGAAAATTTTTTATGAACAAAGATCCACACTTTCTACCTCTGTTTATTAGCTGAGTCGTATGAAACAATATATCAATGTCAATGTGAAATGTCTCATGGATTTTTTTGTTTTCTTGTTGGAATGGAATATGATTGTTCTGTGTTAAGCAAACAAAATTCGGATATATTGCTCAATTTGCGTTCATATTTTGCACTGCTGTGCTAGCGACATGCTGAAATCAGAAGAAAATATACAGTTAACGAAAGTCATGGTACTCGACAAAAAGTGTACGTTGAGTGAATTGTTGATACTTCCGTTTGGAGTGAGGTATTTTACGCTACGCTACATGCCGTATTCCGGTGCAATTGAAACTAAAACGTTTCTCACGTTTTTCAATCACACCATTGCATAAAAAAAACGTGCAAGACTTACACGAAAATTGGAAATTTTATCTGATATTTTTCAATAGACCCAACATGGCAAAGCAGCTTCCCTCTCCCACAACCGACGTTACATCGTTGTATTACTACGCTATCGACTCATCAGATTGCAGCTTTCTTCGTAACACGAAACTTCGCAGGGTAGATATTTTGGCCAGTTGCGGTTGGCCGGTACAACGTATGCGGGAAGTCATCTGCAGAGGTGAATACCAGTTTTATGTTGTCGATTGCGCTTTGCAAAAGGAAATAGGAGCACAGAGTGATGTAACCATTCGAACGGTGGCGCTGGGAGTGTAACGAGAGTTGATCGCGCGGTGGGCAACAAAATATACTGCACATTACATGCATTTCGCACCACCTATTTGGAAACAAGTGCTTCAACGCCAACAAGCATAAAAATGCCTTACAGTTCTGCTAAATGAATTCGTTGATATATTTGTTTGAGTTCGGGACGAAAACGTCATTCCGTAAATTCTAATGCAGTGATGTTCGCAACCTTGTGGCCTAACGCCGTGCCTTTCGACTTTAACAGCACCTTAAGTGGAAACGCTGTTCCTACCTCGTTTTCTGCGCAAATATGGCACGGGGTTGATTGGAAAGTATAAATCATTCGTAACAGGATTTATCAACGGCACAAGCAGGGTTGTAGTGCTAAAAAGAGGTGTGGGAACGCCGTTCCCACCCCAAATAAAAAGAAAGACTGCACCAAATAGTTAGAATAAAGTGAGCATTCGCTTACAAAAATTTCCACCCTGGATCTTTCTGTTTCACTGTAGGCTTTTGACTAGCAGCCGCATCTGCGTGTCGCTAGCACATCTGTGAGATCGCAGCCATGTTTTAATGTAATATAAATCTACAAGCAACGTTAGTAGTGCAAAAAGGTGTGGGAACGCCGTTCCCACGCGTTCCCACCCTACTTCACCCACGGGCACAAGATAAGGTTCATCTCTCAATTCTGCGTTGTGGCCGTGCACAGCCGCTGAGCATGCACTGCTGAACCCACGTGACCCGTACAACCAAGTTGAACGTCTGCGACCAAGGAGGAACAAGCGCATTGCCGAAGCTTTCAACAAACAGAAGCTCATGTCGAATGCAAAAAACTCAGTTGTTGCAGAGCAAAATACCTCTCACAAACGTGCATGATGATCCGGGCCAAAGTTCCCAACTAGCCGTGCCGCTAGATCCTTGCTTGTTTTGTATGGATTTTTGCCGTGCCGTAATACTGCAAGGTCTTATAGCAGCAAGCTGTTTGAAGTGTGAGTGTTTCATTGTGAGGTTCCGATGCCGTGACTTTGAACGGTTGGTAACTGCGCTACATTGATTTGAAATTTCATGACGGCGCGTTTGATGTGCTTCAGAACGCTTTCTAGGCAACGATGCCACTAAACGCGTTCACGGCAGTGAGTCAGCTGTTATCACATTGCTGACTTTCAGTGTGTGATCACAATGCGGTTGAATTCAAACAAAAGAACTTATTTTCAACGTCTGACGTAACAGCAGAGAATACAATCTGGCTTTTTCAGGGCGCGGAGCTGTTTCATTACATCATTTGATGTAGTCACATGCAAACCAAGCCTACGGAAAAGCATTTAAAACATTTAAAAAGAGCTCCCTGAGTGGGTGAATAGCTAACAACATTTGTGTCAAAGTCCAGCAGTCGTTACTTATACGCCTTCAAGCTGTAAAAGCAGCTAACATAATTCTGTGGCAAGTGCTTTCGCTGCAGAGCACTTCCAGATCAGATCAAACTTTTGGTGTTGCTTAGGTAAATGCATATTTCACGTTACCAGATCTAAAAAGCGTTACGCAATCTTAAAGGTATTCTAGCCTCTTTAACAAAATGGTAAAAGTTCAGTATTTCGAATAAAATTTGAATTCGCTTCATCGCAAAATCTTGTAAATACTTTACCCCTGGTAAAACATCTATGTAGCTTTAAAATACCAATTGACGCAAAATTTTTTTTCTTATCACAAGTCGACAATTTTTCTCTGGAAGAACCGCTATGAGACATTTGGTTTTTGCAACTTCTGGATTGCATTGCGCTTTTTTTAATCACGGTCGCTTGCCAAAGAGCCAAATGTGTCAGGTAACACGCGACGCTTATCAAACTACAAAACATTTAGACCAGGAGGGTTCGCACCGTACGCATGTACCGTGCGCACCTTCCGAGAAACTTTTTTCCCCCTCTGATCCTAACTATTGGCCCGTGAGTTCGCTTGCACCTAAATTTAACACCAATCCCAGCTACTAGTTCTCAGAGGCCGTGGATCAATGCCAAACCTACTGCAGCAAAACTGCCTTGAAGTCATTTGCGCAAGAGCAATTCGAGCGTTCAATAGCGTGCTGCCATGCCCAGAAGAGGTGTCGTTATTGGGCAGTGACCGGGTCGGGTAAATTACACTGAATTTTAGCGCTTGACGAACAATAGTCTAACGTATATTGACACTCCCACGCTACTGCTGTTCCCTTGTTGAAGAATCCGTACTGTGGTGTTGAACTAAGGTCCAGTGTTTTTGTGGACGGTTGCTTGGATACCAATGAAACAGCTCATAACGTATTCTAGACGTTATGGCCATTTTCCGACATAGCAGTTAGCAGTCACGACTTGCGTTGACTAAAAGAACGTGTTACACTTACATTGTACTTTAAATTTATTCAGAAAATCTCTTAGATTCTGGTCTGTGAACAGCGTTACAGATGTTTTTCTTGGTGTAAAAATGTCATTGGTTTATTTAAACTCCACAAACTTTTCATTTTTATAAATATTGCATGTGACAAATACGGAATGTACTTTGGTTACCCTTTTGATTTTAAAACAAATTTAATGTTGAAAATCATTTTCGCAACCGTATGCCCTTTCTGCATGTCATCACTATCAGCAAATTGATTTGTTTGGATCTGTTTTGCACGCATAGATCTGTTGCATTTATCTACTGAGCTAATCAGGATTGAACACGCAATCCACGCATCCACTTAAAAGCTTCTTTCGTTAAGAGGTCGTATACCATCTAGCACTTATCAGGTCCGCAACCAGCTGATATTTTCGGGGAGGGCAAAATGATTGTAACTCGTTGTACCTAACAACTAAACATGTTTTGAAAATTTTGGGGGGGCAATTGCCCGGTTGCTTCCCCTGGTTGCGGGTCTGGCACTAATACTGTAACTCTTCGTGATTACAACCATGGTTGTACCAAGGCTAGAACAAACACTTTATCGTGCGATCATGTAGCATTGATAAGAGCTCATTGCAGCAGCAATATATTGAACATATGAATGCACCCCGCTTTCAGCAGAACCCAGTTTTCCTACTAACATTTATCTATTCTGCACACATGCATTAGTATATTTTGTCGGCATATCAATAAAGCTCATGAATGCTTTTGCTGGTGTACACGGCTGACCACACATTGCTGGAATTGATCTCCAATTTATGAACTGAGCAAATGCGCAATTTTTAAATATTCTGTGACCGTTTCATGTAGGTTCGTCTCATTGTTTTTTGGAATCTTTTTTGAATAACATACATGTGAATCCAGTGTTAGATCCAGAAGGAAATTTGGTTATCTCCCCGACACGAATGCGGCGCTCCATGAAATGGCATCCCTAAAAGAATTTTTTGCTCTTCGCTTTGTTTTTTTCTCCAATTTTGACGACCTTTCTTCTGACTCGGTTCTATGGAAAACACGTTTTTGGTACCCTCAGAAAAACAACAGTCTAGGTCCGCCAATGTATGAGTTTTAGTGGAAGAAGATAACTTGTATTGTTGCGGCTGCGCTTTCATCACCAATCACATGACTCCAACTGCGTGTAGAAGCGCCATGGCTGGCCGTTGGTGACAGTCCTTGAAGAAGGTGGTATCTGCCGCATTTGCTTCCAGTCACACCAAAAATGAGTTCCAACTGAGAGGCGACGTCACGATAGAATAGCTCAGCGTCAAATGTCAGCTGTCCTGTGACGCAGGTCACAGCAGCATGCCGGGTGCGCTTTCATCTTCAAGTGTTGAATCGCTGGACTTCTCGGCAGGAAAGATTTAGACCGCGAACCACATTCGTACATATTTCTCGGGCGGACCAGTTGTTCGTGTGTGCATTTCACCCAATAGGGTAAAGTTCTGCTCGTGATGCAAGTCAAGAAGCGAGTGCGGAACGTAAACAGCCTGCGCACATCCGCGGTGACAACGACGTCGACGTTTCGGTAAAAGTTTCGTCATGAACGCGCTGACACGTTACGTCGCCGCCGGTGACTGAGACGAAAGCAAAATTGTGTCCGCAACAGCCCGGGCCTACCGTGCCTGCTGAAGCGAGTACGTAACAGGAAAAGGATTGATTGAACGACACCTCGGCCACGTCTTCGCTAAACAACGTCGTTTACAGCATGCTCCAATCGTTCAAAACCATATGCCTTTCGCTCCACCCAACTTGACTCTCAAATGAGTAAATATGACAGATTTGTCATGCGTGGCACTATACGAAAAGCAGCTCGGATAAACACTCGCCCAAATAAAAATGACTTGCGAAGCGAAGTCAAAAACGTTCAGCTCACTCTTCAGCTGACGCACAAAGGGAGTACAGCCGATCAATCATGAGCCCTTCCTTAGCTCTGTTGTTTAAGGTGAAGGGTTTGGATTTGTTGATGCCAAAAATAGCCCAACGACACACTGAGTTTAATTTTGTAAAAGAACACGTGGCCGTCAACCACTGTCTTGAGATTTAAGTAAGAAACTACAATTTTAACTTCGGTGGTAAGGCATCGGTGGAAAAACTTTCATAGGATTAAATTCTTTTATAGTTTCTCGTTTCAAGTAAGTTTNAGACATAGCGCATCANACGCGCCTATATCAATATCACGGTGAAGAAAAACCAACTTCTAAAGAGGTTTTGGACCAGATACAATTTTACAATTCTTCCAACGTACTAGGGTCGTTATGCATTGTTACAATATTCGAAATGTGTTCATGTTAATTCTTTGACAAACTAGAACTAGATCGTAACTGTTCATAAGTTGCGTACTGTTAAAAATTGAAGAGATTTTCTGTAACGTGATGGGGGCGTTTATTTGGTCTCTTCCACTCCTAATGCGAATTTTATTTGGCATACAGAAGAACTCTATGCAAAACAAAGAAGAGTAATCTGTTTATAAGAGCCGTAGTGGTATAAACTCTACGTTAGAATCACTTCTGCTGTGTAACTGAGCTGTACATAAGTGCTTTCACTAAGTTACACTTATAAAAACACGCAAAAATTGCGCTGTGTTTCGCCCTTTTCCTATAGTAATTAACCCAGTGCTGATAAGTTACTTGCCGAGTTGTGAAAGTCATTTCGATCTTACCCTTGCAGATGAACTATATTTATGTGCCTACATCAAAAGATGTATGAAACTACAGGCGGTGAGTTGGTAATGCTAAAATAAAAACAAATTTAAATTGAGTTCAAAAACAAAAACACGACATGAACTTGTCTTGTTTGGAAAAACCATGCCCACTCCAAAAACGAGTATTGGGAAATATGGATACCATCTTTCCATCACGCAAAAGGATACTTTTTGACCGTAAATGCTGTCTATATCGATTCTATAGAAAATACGTTTTGATTGGTGTCTAAAGCGCTATTCACACTGTAACAATGTCAAAACGCGTCTACAATAACAGTCCAACAAGGTGCTCTAATCAGCACACTGTCGTAGTTTCTTCAGTGCAGTCCGCCCCAGAATACGAGGCACTAAAATTCGCACTAACAGGGCAAGCATTAGAATACGCGTGGCAAGGCTGTCCGAAGAAGCTATACCCCCTTAAATTTCTAGCATATCTTGTCGTTTTGTGCTTTGAGAGGCGGTGTCCCAAACAAAATACTGTTGCTCATTTAAAGTCAAAATATTTGGCGCCCCCAAACATCTTGGGCTGGCTACACTACTGAGCACTAGCCGTAGCTTGTATTCAAGAAAACATACGACGAGCAAAAAGGGAACATTTTGCCATTTTTAGTATCCTCGGAGGACGTTTTACTGTACTTTTCTTGAAAAAAATAGGAAATGCCGTCCAGTAGCAGAACGCATGGCGGCCTTAAATTGCCAAGCTGGCTCTTTGTAGTAGCTTATAATCGTCAGAGCTGCTGTCTATCGGCCATTTATCTGGTTGTTTCGCAATGCGTACTAGCGCCGGACTTTTCTGCGTAATCTATCGCCCTTACCTGGGTTGTACATAACAAAAATATTTCTCTTGGAGGACGTTTATTGAAGGGTTCCAACATTTTTATAAAATTCGAGTTGTTTACCTAGGATCACATTGCCTTTCAACAATCTAGTTTTGCTTATATTTTTGCGGATAAACATTTCGAAAAGAATGATTCACACTTTAAGTGGTGAAAGCGATACTTGCTGTCACCGGCGCTGGTAGATCTACAGTAGCCAATTTACCAATTTGAAAGCTGATTTATATCCTTTATTGTAAATAAAATGCAAAATAAACAAAAAAATTTCAGCGCATAAAACTTGACGTAATTATTCAAAACACTCTCTAGAGGCATACAGTTTAAAAGTATTGTTGCAGCGCTTCTGATCCACTGCTGGATGCGTAATAGAGCAGATGTGTCCAGAGCTGACTACATGTGCGAACTAAACCCACGTGGGCCTGCGTTAAAATACGACGTTAGCGTCGGTTGTCAGGATATCAGGTGGGCAAAACCCACAGTCCTGCCTATTGGTTAAAAAGGCTTATTACGAAAAAACATGAACGCATAGTTTAATTGGCAAGAGGCAGTGCGGAAGTCTAGCAGCGCAACTGGAAAACATGTCGCTATTACAGCCAGCTGAGCGTGACCAGGACAGCGTAGTCCTGCAGCAGCCTTAGTCTTGCTCAAGAGCGTGCGGCTAGGGATTAAGCTTTTTGTTGACAGGATATAGCTCGTCAAAGTCTGATGTAGCAAAAAAGCGATAATAAATTAGAAGCAAGGCCACGCTCCACGCGGCAGTGTTAGCAAGTGACATGGGATGCGTAAAAACAGTGAAGAACAATAAAAGTATAAAAACGCCGAACAGTGGTAAAGCCTTCTATTCACTCACTCTACATCGACTAACTGACTTAGAAATCCTGCGGATTTCCACAAACGCTTTAACAAAACTTGAAAAAAAATTAAGGCATCGTAGTAGTTCTCGTAACGCACTGAGTGGATGGATAGAGACGAAACCAAAGAAGGGAACGGAAGAAAACGCAAAAGAACAGTGTGAGGTATAATCAGTATAAATCATTGCGTGACTGGGAGGTTTTGTGCCAGTGTTGGCCTACAAATCCATTTGCAAACTAAAGCTCAGTCGTGGCCTATCATTGCTTGAAGTTCTCGAGTTCCCGCTTGCGGGACCGATTTTTACGTTAAGGTCAATATTGCGGCTATCTCCTTCCGTGGCAATAATTTTGCCAACTTGCTTCATCATCTGTCCCAGCAAACCTTTCATTCTTCGTCGGTGGTGACTGACAACCAAAGGCTCAGATGCCGCTTGTGACGCGGCTGTTGACTTCTTCGGCAGCCGTCTTACGAGGCTGTTAAACGGCTGACTTGGAGGCATCAGGCTGGAACTGGCTGCAACAGTAGAGCTTATCGTCACGTCTTCATACGCATCGGCATCGCTGCTTGGCGTTTGCGCCGTTCCTTCGGCATCTGCAACGTGCAGAGTAGATTCATCGCGACCCGGTTCATGAAGGACACCGATCGTATTTTCCTGCGCCATTTGTTCCAGGGCACTTTCGACGCTTTCATCCGACAGGGCGTGAAGGTCAGGCAAGTGATCAGCGACATTCGTCTCTCCCGATTCTCCAGTGAGTCTTTCCGGCCTCGCGCTGAACCTGTGAACCAGGTTCATCTCAGCGGAGTGCTCCCGTTCTGCCTCGTGAAGGACTGAGGCTTCAGGAGTAGGCTTGAAAATCAGGCGAGGTAAAAGGCCGGACCTGGTTGACGACTTTGCGCCGTGCCTGACAAGGTTTGCATCACGACAATTAGATAGCGTTGTTCGCAACAGATCATTCTGTGTTCCTGAGGAGCGCAGTTCGGCTTCTGGGGAGGCTGCAGGAACTACATCAGGAACCACAAGATTGGTGACGACGTTACGAACACCTGCATAAGAAAACAGCTGGATTTTAAAACTACGGCGGCAACAAAGATAAAACAACACATAATGCAAAGCGTGGCGGAACATATTTGCAAAATGGCGCCACTCAAACGTCATAAACTTTATGACGCATAGATGCTCACCTGAAATATGTTCTCCCTTCTCCAATCAGCTTGATTGAGGAGACGCGCGACATCGACTGTCAGTACTCGCTCAAGAATGCCTCTCAAAGCAGCCCCACAGCCCTGACTACTAACATGTTCCGCCACGCAGTGCGCGTGATTTCGCTTTCTCTATCCGACGCGTACGTAGCACATGTAAAGACTATCATGCACACAGCCTGTGTTGTGGCAGGAATGATAGGGGTAGGTTGGGCACATTTTGACAACGAGCAAAAAGCAAGGATCAGTAAGAATGCAACGCAATTGTAACTGATCTTCCAGCAATATCAAACAATAGGCACCCTTAATTAATAAATTAACACAGCATGAGTAAGCTATCCGCTTCGATCATATGGCACGATGGATAACACTACATAAGCAATATTTCTAGTGGCAAGACGTGGAAACCTGTGGTAAGACGTGGAAAGTTGAGTGGAAAACAAATGGTGAGACAAAATTTTCTATATAATATTATGCAAACTTTCAAACACAAAGAACATAAAATGACTTAGAATCGCATTTGGGCATCTTGAACTTACCGCAGTACAATTCGTCCTCAGAGTCTGGGCAGTCTCCATGACCATCACAAATCGTTATTTTTGGAACGCAAATGCCTGGGTCAGATCGACACTGAAACTCGTCTTCTGCGCAACTGCCATAGTCGGGGTATTCCAAATCTGCAGGTGTTGTTGTTGGAGGAGTTGTACTTGCCGCCAGAGGGTCCACAGTAGGCTTGATACTGAAACCTAAATCCCAATAGTACCAATGACATGACTTCACTGCGTACTGCACATGCTGTGATGGCGTCAAACACAAATTTATAATAAAAGTGGCAAAAGCAAACCAGCAGCTAGTTCATAACCTTAGTACAGATACTTACGGTTACAAATGTCAAGCTCTTCGTCTTCTCCACGCGGGCAATCGAGCTGGCCGTTGCACAACCGTGAAATTTCAATGCTTATATAGTCTCCTCTGCATTGATACATCCCCTCTTCTGCTGTGACTTGTCCGTAGTAGTCGTACGTGTCAAGGCCATCAGAGTTGATATAATCAGAGTTGCTGTAATCGTCGCTGTCAAGCGAGTCTGCAAGTAAAACAATGTCTTAAAACACGAAATCCACATTCGTTGCAGTTATCCTATGGGTTTAAAGCAAGGGTGAACAACCTACAGTCATACAGCCACATGCGGTCTTTAATAAAAATCTATGCGGTCGTGCCCATGTAATTTAAAACTGAAGTCACGGCGGTAGCACATTAATAAAAACTATTTGTCTGCTGCGTGCGGGTACTTAGTAATGAAACAGCCAAACAGACGTGCGGAAACAGGCTAGGTTGAGTGTGTGGAAGTAGAACAGATGCAATGCAAGATAAACATCTTAAGCCACTGACGGCCATAATTCATTAAAGTAAACGTAATGCGACCGGCAATAGCAAAAAGGTTGTGCACCCCTGGTTTAAATTCACACGAGCGATTGAAGTGTAAACTGCGTCCAACCCCTCGGATAAAAAGTGCAAGTTCTCAACGGAAATACTGCTGTTCAGGTGAGTTTTGCGTTTAAATGTGATTTGCCTAATAGCAGCGAAGGGTACAAGTATTTGCTTCCGATACGCCTCCATCTGCGTCAACAAGGTGCAGTGAACTATCTGCAGCGGAAGCATTGCAGCGAGAAACGTGAGGCCTCATCGATTCGTTGAGAACAGCTGCGTATCGGCAGTTGCTTTTTACTCGGCAAGCTGCCTTGTTATCGAGTGACCCTGATTTGACCAATTAACCACACAAACAACAAACAACATGCCGCCGGCCTCACAATCATAAAGACCGACTACGATCAGCGCACCACCGACATCAAAACCACTAAGATAAAGAAAAACACTCACCGTAGGCTGGCGCGCACTTCGCAAAGGCAAGCAAGGCAAGGAAACAGATAGTAAGCGTCGTCTGCATGGTTATGATATGTTTGGTCAGCAGTAGAATGGTTAGTTGGATTACCTACTTCACGATGCCTGCAATATACTAAGGCTGCAACACAATAACAAAAGCGTTTACTTCACCTGCTTGTTAATTTCATCAAAACCAAAATTCTCATGCTACTGGCATAAAATCAAGCCACACCGAGAATCGCTTCCATTCCAGCCCGTAACACATCTTTAACATGGCAATGACCCAAACTGTGAAAAAAGGCAATTCTGAAAATCGCCGCATAGGATATTTGAAAGGAAGGCAACAGACGGTTGACTCTAGTCAAGTTCTGCTTGTCCTTATCAGGGACAAAGACACTTTGGACCTTTGACGTGCTGTCACAGCAAACTTCCAGCAGGTACAACATCGATTCCCGCGAAAAGGTTAGCCATTCATACTAACTGCGTCAATGCGGTTACCGAAACGGGTGATGGTCAAGAATGCGCCAGTATCAATGACTTATCGAAAATGTTGAGCGACTGCTGAAGATGTGCGAATTAACAGACCACGTTGGCTGCTCCTTTTCTGAATATAACGATACAAGTCCTGAAGTACCTGTTTTTCGATTGGCAGAGAGATACTGCTGATACAGTTCTGATGCTTCCTTGGCACTGGCCAACTTTTGATACAAAAAAGGTTGCCAAACTAATCTCTCAATAGCTACACTTTTCTTGTTAAGTTAACTTATGTACGTAAACGCTTGCAGACCCAAACAAGCATCACACTCCAACTGACATACTTTATTATTCTGTGACAGGAATTATTTAATAATCATTATTGTGTTTCTTATGTCTCCTTTACTGAAGAAACAACCCATTTGTCACCAACCATGAGGTGCACCCGTTATGAAACACTAACATTTACGCTGTCAACATTTGCTCAACCTATTCACCAAAAACCCTGCAGCTGGCTCAAAGCTGGAAATGCCAGTTGCNGCATCTCAGCTGGTGGTACCATCATCAAAAAATTAAAAAATAGTGTTTCCGTTTTGGTCTCAGCCGGTACGTTCGAGCTCNACGACAAATATTTAAGGTATTCTATTGTCGCAAAACGCGGTGTTAGATTCAGACAGCAGGCATCCATCTGTTATCCGTTGTTGCCCATATATGGCATTTTCAGCAAGCGCAAGTCTTCTGACACGGCGTAAGTGATTCATTGATTTTATCGCAAAATCTTGAAGTACACCTGACAGCATTTTGCGTTAGAACTGCTGATCTATGTAAGCGACTTATAAAATGACGCCAGATNTTGGATGAAACGTGTGCTTATGATNTACAGGGGAAGTACAACGACGGCTTATTTTTGAACGCGGCAATTGTGGTATTAGTCTTCTTTTACTGACGAAGAAGACGCTTTTAGTCGTACGCACCATCGCTGACACCACACTTACGGCGTTTTCAATAAACGTTAGCAAATTCGTAATTAGCTGGTGCCGTTCTGTAATGCGGTCTATCCAAGTTTTTCTGTACATGCCTGCACAAAAAGCAAAGCATTCAATTCAATGTTGGTTATAACAAATTGCTCGATTTGCTGAATAGTTTTGCGCTGAACTGCAGTGCTTGAAGACACAAGTCTTGAAGAGTTCTCGCTATTTTTCCGCCCACATGTTTCTGAAAAAAACTTGGTTTGAACTCAGTTCTGCTCAGGCAATCTATAACATCAAACGAACCGTTAGCAGTGCAGCCACAAATGGTGGCTAAATGTCAATCGCTTGATCCACGATAATAATAGTTATGAGACGCCTGCACACGAAACTAAATTAGTGCTACAGCAAGCTTTTGCTCCGAAAAAAATATTATTACCAAAAATCTCAGCGAGTAACCAAGCAAAGTGCGATTGTGATAATTTTCTCCAGTTAACTGCATTCGTCGAAGACCAACTAGTCATAGACCATTCTTAGTAATTGGACTTCGAGAATCACGAGAAGAGAACAAAGTACGATATTTGAATATGTGTATCTGAGTTTTAGCAACAAATTAAATTATAAGGATAAAAGTTAGTTTTGTCGTACTTCCGAAACACTTTCGGTGAGTTTGACTCGTCAGAGTAAGATGTTTATGTTCAATATTTTTGTTTTATTATCTACCGTTATCCTTTTAGAACAGGCTAAAGTCTTCCCACAAATATACTTGACCTCGCTTAGCCTTTCATCCTATTTTCAAAACACTATAAATGTTTACCGTGTTTTAACACAAGGCCATACCGAATTTTTGTTCATAAAAATCTGTTCTTGACCCTAACCGAAGAGTTCGAAAAACCACCAAACAGACCCAAACTGACAATGAGTCTGACTTTATTGTCTGTCTGATGAGCTTTTGCCTCATCGAAATTGGACATTGCTCAAAAGAGAAAAAAACTTGATCACGGCAATTTTAGAGTAAATCAGACTTCACGTGGCTATTAGGGGTAAAGTGTTTTTCCGCTGCATATTGATCAACAACTGATGATAGTCATGTTTACTTAGCTTATTTAGCAGGAAGCACATTTTGATTAATCATCCACAGAATCGCCGCACAGCTGTTTACTTCCATTTAGCTATGGCAGTCAAATTGAAACGTAGGCAAACGAGAGATCGTTAAGGCAACGAACAAGCAGGTTTCCCAGAAAATGCCCTGCTACTGATTGCAATATCAGCCTGAAAGTTGCTCGATCTTACTGCCGTTACAGCTTGGCTAAAACGTGCGGTATCACAGGCGTTATGTGCTGCTGCTCACTGACATTTAGGAGACAAGGCTGGAATGAAGGCTTGTGGTATCTATATGCTGTGCTGCAAATTTGCAACCGTTTACCGTTACTATTAGTGTTGGCGATGACCTAGAATGTTGTTCTGATCTTGCACTTTTTACCCAGCTCAGCTTTCAGAGAGATATGTTCCAAAATGCAGGAGCTACGGGTTTAGCTGCCACGCATGTGGAATTTTATGTGAGCTTAGAGCTGCTGCTTTATTTGGTGAACAGTTCGACATTGTTAAATTTAACTACCCTGATTCCCGCATAGCAAGCTTTGACGAAGTATACTGCGAAACTGAAAGAAAGCAGCTTCCAGACACAAAAATCAACAGCTCGCTGCGATCGCAGCGTCGGTGCGAATTTTCCAGTCTGTAGCCAGTCTGTCGCGTCGATAACCCCAACGCCCACTCGCGGCGTTATTTACACAGCAGACGCGGGCGCGTTTTCGTCGAGACACCCGATACTGTACTTCTTGTTCATAGGTTCTCATCGGAGGTGAAAAAATGTCCACCCACCGAGCATTTCGATTTTAAGCCTGAACAGAACTTGACATGTCGTCGAGTAAATGGCTTCAAATNAAACCTCAAACTGTAATAGTGCTCTGTTTCTAGTGATGGTTGTATCTGAAAGTCATAACACGGTCATTACTCTGTTGCTGCTTTACAGCAGAGCGGTAGCACTGCATAATTCGAACTTCAGCCCAAGACCTTTCTGAACTGAATAACGCTCCCATCTGGCTAGCAACTCGATATATATATTACTGGCTTGCGGTTGACCTCGTAAAAAAAGTTTTTGCGCTTACCAACCGCAAACGCCCTGACAACAAGCACCTACGAAGAGCCGTGCCCATAAACCTTCGGTAGCGATGTTGAGTCGGTTTTCAATCAATCAGTGCTACATATGGTCACAATAATTGAAACAGGTTCAAGCGAAGTTTACAAGCGCGTCGTTTGTTACAACAATGCTTTTGTTGGCGAACCTCTCTATTCGAAACACGTCCCGCCGCAGCTACCACGACTGGTTGTCGCTTTGAACGGCTCGCGAACTGTTCCGATAATGATGAAAAAAGTTTTTTCTTTTTTTCAAGCGATTCATCAACCTTCTCCTACTGATGGTGAGACGAGGCGCGATCAGCTGAAACATGTCAGGGACTTGTCAAGACTGTGTTCACGAACTCGCCTTTTCTGCATCATTATTTTTTGGCTGAAGCGTTGCACTCAACATCTTAGTAAGCTATGCGCTATGGTCGAAGCGCTGAAATCGTTGCTATGACCCGCTGATCCGTAATACCGCTTGAATAACTTGCAAGCACGCTTCTAGTACGGGCAATAGCAAAAAATGAAAAACGTGAAGCAAACTGAAATTTATGCAACATGCAAAAATTGATTGTTTTAATCACCGTTCATCTCATAAAATAACCAAAGCATTTTCGAATACCAAGTATGGCTGATTGTTTCAAAAGTTAAACACACGCAGAAAAAAGTGGGTTAATTGCCAGAAAAAGCCTATTTCAAGCATCAAGTTACCTATTCCGTCGAGACTTTTGACAGCTTGATTAGAAGCAATTCGTGTGCCTTGATAAAGTGACGTACATCTTCATATATCATTTTCGTCCGGCCACTTCAAATGTCTGATGCTTTATACAAGTTTGCATCTCCCTCACACTGCTTCTGTATGCTGATGGGCGAATGAAGTAGTTGCTGGTGCGTCGTTTCATTATTTGTTATTTTTTCGTATTGTCTGTGCAGACCAACTAGCACTCACCCCGTGATGTGTTATGATTAAGAATGTTTGACTTCTTTTGTTCTTTTACTAACCCGTGTGATATAAATTGAATCTATTGTTCAACGCAATGAATCTCAGCGTCCACCAAAGCCAACCTAAACATAACAGAATGTTTGGGGTAGGTTTCGAGTCAAGAGATCTCTACTAAAGTCGATGAGCGGCGAAGTCAAAATGGGCATAGCTGTTTCTAATTTTTTTTATTATTATCACTATATAGGTTTCCACCCTCGTTGCGAAACAATAAGCTCTTTCCTCGAAAAAACAAGCTCTTAAAAACACTGCGATAATGTTGGTTCTCGCCATGATCACAATCATAGCTATAAAGCGGGTATATATGGATATAACTGCCCTATTGGAAAAAGCAAATTAATTATTTATTAGCAAAGCTGTGAAAAAGACAGCGTTTGTAAGCGGTTTTCCAAACAAGTAAAGTTGCACTCGCGAGAAAGAACAGATGGAAAAACTAAAATCGCATTTTTGACTCACAACGCGACAATACTGCATATGTTCGTGCGGTGTTCACCCTGGCACTGGAAATATTTTAAAAGCGAATTACTTCCGTGCACGCGACCAAACCGAACAAAAACGAGCGCGTCACAAACCAGAGCACAATTCCTCGAGGAGCCTTCCTGTGTTTTGAAAATTCTGCGCTTTTATCGCCTCGGAAAATTTTACAATCTTCACATAAAGGTCGTTCAGATCTTCGGTGGAAGATGTTCGCCTTTGACCTTACGAAGAATCGTGAGGAACTATGTCGTCTGACAACTTGTTTTTGTTTTTACTTGGACAAGCTGGTTGTGATAAGAGACACGGTAGTCCGAAAGGATTTTCTCACCATTACTTTCTACAAGCCAATGTCAAAATTGATTGTCGATCCATCAGCCAAGGTGAGCCTTGATCGCAGCTTCCCACTCAACAAAATGGTGCGAATGAAGGTAGAAAAGTTTCAATACCATATCAACTGCGTTTATCTTGTTTGGTCAACTATTTAAAACATTCACTCTTTCTGAAAAAAAGTTTTTGTTCCTTTTACCTGAAAAAAGGGGAAACTCGAAGATAAGGTACCGCTTCATATCTTTGACTGTTTGGTTCAGGCTGTATTTTCTATTTTACTCTTTCTGGCGTGTCGAGCCACACAATTGTCTTTTAGTTAATAAATTATACCCTCCAACATTCCAGTCCTATTTGCCCAGTCGCTTTCATAGAGGTACATGTCTTGCTGATGACGTCAGGGAACAACACACGCGGTCGTCGAAAGTTCAAGCGGAACCTCCGAACCAGCCATGACGAAAATTGCGTCATTTAATTTTTGAGAGTTTCACACACAACAGCACAACCATTGCTTGAAAAGATGCATTTACGGCGGTTCAGTGGGGACGATTTTTTTCTCACTATTCTATCCGCGCTTTTCATAACTGCCACTGGTTTTTGACTCAGCGCTTAGTGTTGTGTTAGAACTTTTCCATTTGGCCTTGATTTATTATTTTGAGATAGACTTTGTTTCTGATCGAGACAGCTGCGCGTCTTGCTTCTTGGTACGTACTCTGTTCTTGAAAGATCGACTTCGAAAATAAAACTTTGTCCATATAACAGCCTGGTGAAAATAATTAAAGCAAACTAGAGCATAGTGCCGGACATCAGCGCCTTTGGTTCAAGTTCAAATTTATCTTGCACGTTTCTTCAACACCCCTGCAAGAGAAAAGTCTGACAGTGAATCTTTAGATTACCGCTTTTATACCATTTTCAGGAAAAGATACCGAAAAAAGCTGTAGAAAGAACCACGTTTACTTTAAAAAAAGCAGCTTCATAAAATATGATATAAGATTACGGGAAAAAAGCGAGCTCCAAACGTGGTGTCGTAAGAAGAAAAGGATCGTGACACAAAATGATTGGAACGTCTGCACATGGTTTGTGTAGCGGGGCATAACGATCCATGAAGAGTATCCTACATGGCATACATGTTTCCACTCTATATTTTGTACACAACTGCTAAGTTACGCGTACCAGTGTGCACACCCCATCATAGCGTCCCGGAAAGGGGCACTTTGTGGGGTACTTTGCATGTAAAGCAGCCATGGCAGTGCATCAGCCTTTTCTATCCCAATTTCCTTTCGGAATCACTGTGAATAGTTACGGAAATGAACAAATCTACTTTTCCTTACCAACACCTAAATGGCAGCAATATACAATGCACTCGTACAGTAAAGAACAGAAAAAAGTTTTGCATGATAAAACTTTCCATTTTAGACTCTGAGCGAAGTAAAATATAAAAATTTCGTCTAGCTATGGCGCAAAGGTTTTATCGTGTCAGGAGCATAAGATTTTTTTCAGTTGATCCCGATATATTCGCAATATTCTTGAAAGTGCAACTCACGTTTGCGTCTTTTTCAATGCCTTTTATTCAATCACACGTTATCCTTGAACTTGCTTACAGATGGTGCAAATTATTATACCTCTACTTACTTCCATGGCATTACCTAAGCACTTCGGTCTTACGTGTAACCGCTGGACTGAAAAGTACTCTATCGCGCAGCTGAGGCGATGACATGAAAAAAATGCGATCGACAATCCTTTGCTGGGAAAGCGAACTTTGATTTTATTGCCATTCTGTAATTTTTTTGATTGTGTATAAGCTATTGACATTTTTCGATTGTGGAAATATGACTATGTTTATTTGCAGCGTACCGAAATTCTACACTTCTGTTGTTTCCATGAGTGCGGATAATATTTTTAGATTACCGTACATAATTGGGCACTCCGCGTATAGTCATGCCAAAACAAAGAGTTAAGAAAATAAGACGTCTTGAGCCGAAGAAACCTACAGTGATGGCAAAGTTATCGCAGCAAGACGTGCAACCATATGCTGCGGATTAAGCCTCGAACTTGAACTACGCTAGTTCGAGGATCTGGCCTCGAACTAGTGTAGGAAAGCTTACGCAATATCATTGCTTGAAGACATGATTTGCATTGATTTCTTGACACCATTGTGTAAGCTGTATTTTAGACNAAAACGCTTTGTCTTGATCTCAAGAAGCTTCAATCTCTACGCAGGGTCATTTGCTAAANTGTTTAATGAGCTGCTAGATCTACTGTGAAGGATCTTTTTACTTGTAAGCAATTTTCTATGATCTGGTGATCTTTCGTTTTTTTGTTTTTTTTTTAAAGAGCTACACTGGGTCTATCAAAAAGTTGCAGCTTTTGACAGGAAGCACAGATAGCGCGGTGATGGAAAAAGCAAAACAACTTGCACTGACAGTAGTTAAGGCCTTTTTAAGTTAATGTAGTCAGAAAATTTATCAAGCGAACTCGATACAGATATAACAAAAAGTAAATGTTTTGAAAATGACTTTACAGAGCACCACCCACAAGATGAGAAACGGTCGCATTTCGGATATATATAAATGACTGAAGAACATGGTATTCGCTTGAGTTAAACAAGAGTCACATTATTATAACGCTGGTCAACACTGGATGTGCAACTTGCGTATCCTGCACTTATTGCAATTTCGATTTGAGACGTGATTTTTTTAATAGAGCAAAGTAATGTCGAGTAAATGTCTGTGGATCTAGCGAGCATGAGATCGTGCTGTGGCCTGTACTGGGTAGAGACTATATTCCTGTAGCGATATTAAAAAGCGAAGTGAAAGGCATGAGGACGACGAAATTAATTGATAACGCTACATATTTATGCATTTAAATTGGCTCTGAATTCGCAGTTGCCCGAACCTTCTTTGATACCCTCAGGTCCACATCTTGCTCAGATCTGGGTTACAAAATATTTCGAGACAAAACCGTTGATTCTGTTGAGCTCCTGGATCCGTGGTCTTTGGCAAAGTGTTAACTGGCCATACAGTGTAGATCAAACGCTGTAATGGACACGATCAGCATCTTATGAGTGTACACCAGTGTTTTTCCACCGGGGTTCCGCGGAACCTTGGGGTTCCGCAAGCAGGGCCCCGACAAGGGGGGCGGGGGGGCAATGCTGGGGGCGGCACTTTTGGTGAAAAGAGGGAATAACAACTGGTCTTTCACAAATGAACCTGAAGTTAGATTTAGGTTAGACCTACCATACGTCCCAGCTTGTCCCGGTGTCCTGTCCCTGTTAATAAAACGTCCCGGAATTTCACTTCAGTGAAATTTTCAAAATTAACCCCAGCCTGATGATGCATTGTTATGACATAATTCCGTCCTGAAAGGCTTGACTTTATTTAACCCGTGGCTTGGGGGGCGGCACTTTTCGACTCGCGCCGGGGCGGCACTTCCCCATGTCGGGGCCCTGTCCGCGAAGTGGCTGCCAGGAGTTCCGCCGAAACAGACGAAAATTGCCTGGGACGAAATTCGCAACTACAGTTGTATGAGGCTGTAGCAATACCATTGTTTCAAAGAAACCTTGCCACTATGAACCGCATTGATAACTCTGTTTATCAATTGTTTTGACTTATTTCTCCTTTTGTGTTACGGAACCCTACGCCATGCAGAGTTCCATGCGCAGCACAAACATTTGCGGAAGGTTCCGCTGCAGCAGAAAGGCTGAGAAACGCTGGTGTACCCATTTTAAGGCACTTTTTCCTACAGAACTAAGTTTCTTGCTATTTTTAATAATTTTTGAACCACACCGAACTTCCTGAATGAGACCAGATGCACTCCCTTGTGTACACAGGCATGCTCTTCTCATCTGCAATTATTCCTCACTGTGTTCTGCGTTTGTTTGTTTTTCTAAATGTGCCTATTTTATTTTCGACTATTATTTTCTAACACTTGCCAAAAATTTTAAACGGGGTTGATTTAATAGGTGACCTCCTTGGTCTTTCAACAATCCGATATGAAACAGTGACAATCTTTGTTTACATTGATCAGTTCTTTTGCTGCTGTGTTTTGGTTTGTTCTACGTACCTTCCACTGTGTTTTGGTTTATTCTACGTACCTTCCACTGACAATTGGTTACTTCTGTGCATGATGCTTTTTTGTATTGTTTCTGCTTGCTACCAGGGTTGCAGAGTCGGAGGTAAAATATCCGACTGTCGATTCCGAGTTTCCAAAATACCCGACACAGATTCCTGACTCTGAGTTTTTTTCCACATGCAACCTTGACGTCATCGGTTGAGCGAAACTACGTCAAGTTTGGGAATCTTGCCATTTTCTAGCTCTTATGAATTTTATTCTGAGTGTTTGGGAGGTAACAGAACTTCACCGTTTCCTAAACTCAGTGGTGTAGGAGGAGGGGGGTGCAGGGGGTACAAGCGCATCCCCAAAAGTTTTGATTTGTCAAAAATCTGGGCAAAATTGTTGAAAATTTTGGCAAAATCCCTGAAAATCTGAGCAAATAACCTCTCTAGGGAAAATCACTGAAAATCCAGGCAAAAATCGTGCCCAACGTTGTTTGTCTTCAAAAATGGCGCCCAACATTTGCAGAAAAACAAATGAAGATCGTTTTTTGGAAGTCACACCAAAAATGGTCTTCATGATCTTTGTGGGAGAAAATTTGTAGGAAAAAGTTGCACAAAAACTTTTCGGGCAAATTTGGGAGAAATTCGAGCAAAAATCCTTCGTACCCTCAAAATTTGCTTGCTCCTACACCTATGCCTAACCTGACTTTTATCTATGCAGGAGAAAGTTGACGAAATGTGAAGGAGATGCGATTATCCATGGCGCTTTGGAAGTTCCTCAAACATGAAACTTTCAAAAAAATATAATTCAGCAAATAACTACTAAAACGTCTAACGAAAAGAGAGCCTTTACCAAGCGGTGTAACTTCGCAATTTTCTTGTTTCCGGCTTGATCAGCTCATGCTCAACTGGAAATTTTATCAAAGGACAGAACTAGTTCTAGAATTCGTGGGTTTGCGCACAAATTTACGCTTACGTTTCATTTGACATAGACCTCTGTTACTTATAGATATATTCAATGCCCAGGAGGTACGTTGCAAGCCTTATGGAGTGAACTTTCAACATATGTTCTAATCAAAAACAGGTGGATGAACCAAAATAGAAAGGCTCGATAAGTAACAACATAGTTCCACATGTCGCAAGTCCCATGAAGCAACAATTTGGTGTTGGGGGCGCAAAACTTATGTTATAATGCAGACTCTAACTGAAATTTGCATTTGCGATTCACCTGTGCCATTGAACCATAATCGCAATTGATAACTTTGAAATAAGTTATTACACAGCCTTCCTAAAAGGAATCGCATAAAACAATCAGGCCTTTACGATTTTCATTAGTTTCAGTAGATCACAGTCTTGTGGTGTTGTAAATTTACTGAAATGAAGCACAGTGTTACGCAATTCTTCACACCAAAATGTGAAGACCTGTACCCATTGTCGCCAGCGCATTTCTTGCTCAACTTTGAAGACGGAAGAGATACTTGCGGTGGACCTTTTGCTTAAAGGGGAAAAATATTTGAGAGGGCAACGGTTGGTTAAGTTTCATTTTTTCAGCTATAATTTACATGCGATTTTGAATTTTGATGCTCCTTTCTTGCACCTCAAATGTCCCGCTCAAATCAAAACCAGTGTCCGAAGCCAAAAGCGAATGTTCGTCGATTTAACTCCTGCGCTAAAAAGTAATGAAACTGATCCGCAGTAAACGCTACAGCGAGATTAATTGGCAAAATGCTTGTAATATGAATGCAAGGGACTTCGTCAGGTGAATAAGGAAAAAAATGTTTATACTTTTTCTTTCGCAACTCAAAGGAAGCTCGAGACAAAGCGTGGAAGAAACACTCCTGCAGTAGTGCGGTAATGACAGCATAAGTGGCTCGCAAAACAGTAAGTTTGTCATTGTGACTGAGCCCTACGATACAGAGGCTTTGGGCGTTCATCTCTAACTTCTCCATTCATCCTACTATGTTTGCCTTCCAATTAATAAAATCTTTCGGTTCAGTCGCTGCTACCCATCAGTTCGATGCATTTACTGTTCAACTAGTGATGGGGTTGAACCGGTTGACTTTAACTAAATCCATCAATGTTTTAATGCAGTGAACGACTGCTACCTGGTTTTAACTTAGAACCGCCCGTGCTAATGTCACAGTACGATTGAGGTTAACGTGATTGAGACCGAAGGAGATGCCAACCAATTTGGAAACAGTTTTGAACTAGTTTAAAAACAAACTATAAAATGACGTCCCAAGATATTTAAGCCAAGAATAAACATTAGGTAGAAGCAGGTGTAGATCATCAGAAAGTCAGCATTCGAAGGAATCCTCAAAACAATAGAAAAGCGACAAAAATGGTCAACTGCATGGGTAAAAAAAATATGTAAAAAATTGGAAGACATTTGCAAACCCAATCGTCTATCATTCAGAACATGTCTGACCGTGGCAAGACCAGGATTTACGTAAATCTGGACGTCACAGAAGGTATGAAAATGTCTTTGACCTTCTTCTAAATTAGTGTTCATCGTGGCGTGAAACATTTGCGATATTATCGCCCACAACAGCTTAATGGTGAAATTCGGTGGGAAATACTGTTATCTGTCCGCTTTTGTAAGAGCAGTTTACGGGGGTTGAGTTTTTTGCGCGTAAAATATTAAAATTTAACAGGGCTTTTTTTCTAGTGAGGTTTTCCTAGTGATAAAAGATGCGTTACATCTTTTATGTTAGCGATGCACGCTGCGTAAGCTTTTCAGTGAATGCACCCACGTTCAAAGCTCTTTAATTGTGCGTTGCGTAGGCGGTGTTGTACGTGAAGAGAAACAAAAGCGCGTGAGAAAAGCCATTCTTTTCCTGTCACGTCCTTCCGCAAACTTTGCGTAAGGTGCCTACGTGCAACGCAACGACGAACGGACGCAGAACACGTGACTCGTTTCTTGGTCAATTAATCAAAGTTCGAGGTCTATTTTTAAATTTAGAGAAGCAATCACAGTCACAATGACAAGTAGCGGCAGCGAAACAAAGGACGGCAAATGAAATGTTGACCGTGAGCAATTGACCTGAACGGTGGCTTGTGTAAGAAAGCAAGTTAACAGAAAGAAGGGTTTGACAATGTTGACATTGTTACGTCATCAGCCGCGACAAATAATGACAGTTCAGTGACTTTTAATAACAAACCCGACTGTGGTTGGCTGTGGTCATTGTTATCATAAGTCCTGGGCGGCCAAACATGAAGGCGTGAGATTTCAAATGCCCTGCCTCTTAGGTAACTCAGCTAAAATGGAAAACACAGTGCAGTCATGGACTTTTTGTTTTCTATCCCAAACGTTTGGACGCTGCCATCACAGGTGAGGATATATGCAGCGCATAGTACATCTTTTGAAATAATCCCACGGACGCATCCGACTTCTTGACCCTGTATTTGTCCTGCCTTAAGGAAACAGACACAAGATCAAGACAGTCGCAGAAACGAACACTACGTGACTATACAATATTTTCTTGGCCTGAGACCTCTTCTGGAGGGGTTTGATTTCATAAACAGGCAGAAATCCCTTGCATGGCACTTTAGCTTCGTTTTTAAGGGCTTCTAAGTACTCGCTAACGCAGCTACACATGTAGGGTGGGGAAGTTATATGTCTCGTTAAAAGTCTACCTGCACCTATTCACCGTGTAGTTTGCTGGATCAGAGTGATGTCAGAACTTAATAACGTCACATTAGTCATGTTTATCTTGGAAAATGCTGGTGAGCTGTGAAGAAAATCGAATTGCTTTAAAACTAACTGGAGAAGACTTCACCACCACACGCCTGAAACACGTATCAAAGCGAATATCGTTTCTAGCACGATCTTGTTTCTTCCAATATTTCGCTTTTCAAAGGTTCATAATTTGAAATTTTCCAAGGATCGAATCAGGTTTCGAACATTTCGTTGGCATCCATCCAATCAATCGTACCAACAACATCATGTTTTGTGCCGTTTATGAGACATTATTACGGCTGCTTGAAGCATGCAGAGCAACAGAATATTTTTTGCCGGAGCTTTCAAAAAAGTGTATAATTCGATTGTACATTCATTGCAACGTTTAGTTTTAGTAAAGTTAAAGTTGGGCCGCTTTAAAAGATCCGGAAAGACACACTTAGCAACTTCTGCGCTTGATAAAGAAATGTGGATAAAGAAAAATGATACAGGAGACTTGGAAGCTTTTTGTTTATGTTTTTTTTCTGAAGCACTTATTTTACGCAGGGTGGCTTGCTTTTGAAAGACTTGGTAACTTCTGACACGAAACGATCTTTACTGTCTTGCGAAAGTCGAGAGCTGCCATTCAAAAGTTGATTGTGATCACTTTTCCCATAACCAGCGCAACTTCACGATATGCGATGACAAAGAAATACGGTGGCGCCTTTGAAAATGAGTCACAGAATTCAGCAATGACAATTATGGAGCATACCACCGCATCGAATCAGTTTGGCGGAAAATCCGACCGTCCATGCCTCTTCGTAATTGTTTTGACTAGCTGGCGTGAATCCAAACCAACTGCTCAAGGAGGGCTAGATCTAAAATTGTTCGGCCAAAGAGGAAGGCAACGGCTTCTTCAATAACACAAACATATTACCTGTTGGATCGGGAAACGAACTCAGCCAATTTCTTACTTAAAATGGTAAAGCTCTAGCAACATGTTTTCGACATGTTCTAAGAAGTTTTGTGGTTAAATGAACCAATAGCAATAAAATCGATGAAGTAACCAATTGGAACGAGATCAATGATGTGGTTGTCAGTAATTTTCCACCTTTCTGTAAACATCTTCAATTTCTTTTGACGCTTTGATGCTATGAATCATACGATTGTTATTACTGAAATCATGTTGTTATTGTTGTTAACACTCGTTGCGTAACTTCGTCTTCATTGCTTGTTCCCAACCCCTCCGTTCACAGAAAGGAACTGTTTACTGATGTTTGTTGCAGTTTATTCAAGTATCCTACGCCAAAGCCTCCTCTTGCCGGTAAATGCCAAGCAATTAATTAGTACCATCCACAAGAACGCCATTGCTTACTCAAGGCACGCAACCATCTCCGTGTGAGGGTTTGCAGCACACAACACGTGTCCGTGTGAGGGGGTGCAGCACACAACACGTGCGGAAAAGTCCAAACGCACAGGGGAAACAGCACATCAGTGACGTATTTCGTCATTTGTTCACGGGTTATAGACTCTTGTAGAACAGGGGTCGGAAACAGGGGGTTGCAGTACGGACCGATTATTTTTTGGACCGAGCCTCAATAAAATAATGAATGTTTGCTGATGGAAATTTATTACAGGTCATAACTCATCAGAAATCCGCGGCTCGGTAACAAATTTCTCACGGACCGGTACCACTGTTGTAGAAGACTCCAGTTGCCCTCTATTGTTTCACTACGTCACAGGCTCCGTAGGAAACTACTGCTATGACAACAGGATGTCAGACATTACTCTGCGAGACCGTTTAATATCCCCCCTAGCTACATTTTTGCGGTCGGCTCGCGAGAGTTCAGTCCGACTGGTAATAAAGTCTCATCGCGATCCTATCAGTGGTTGAATTGGATATCTGCTTGCAGTACATCATCCACGTGGCTCCTGGGGTTATGCTCGCATTAGTTAAATTGTTAGGACATGCTTCCTTTCCTCTTTTTCTTGTGGCTCCTTATCAGAGATGCGAACATGTAGCGGAAAGAACGCCAAGCCTGAAAAGTAATGGGAAAGCAACAATAGGAGATTCCCCGCTCGAGCAGATTCACTCCATTGTTGCTTGCGCACTGCCACATACATGAGCGTCGGGAGGGGGGAGCAGGGAGGGCCAAGGCCCCCCTGGATTGTGAAATTTGATATTTTCCTATTAAAAGTTTAGCAAAAGAGAGTTATTCTCTTGGTTTTGAGTTGGTAAAATGAAATTTCACCACTGTTGGCCCCAATGGAAGAAATCCTTTTGGCTATCCCTGGAAAAATTCACTATTGCCCCTCCCTGGAAAAAAAACCTTCCGACGCCCATGACCACATTACTGAAGTACTTCCCGAATGCGCGCTCAGCTGGGCAAGTGACGCGATTAACCGTCCACTCTGGAATTTACAAAGTTATGACGAAAATATCAATCCTGGTCAAGAGGCGCGCGTTGCTCAAGTGCCTTCATTTCAAAAGACAGAAACAGTACTGATCTGAAGTCGATCCTAGACACGATTGGGGATGATAGAGTCATCAACGACCATCAAACTTTTCTGGCTTTCCCAGCTTATCGTCTCATCGAAAACGCCGAACTAGGAAAGACAAGCTGATACTCGGCGGTTCATATTTTTAACCTTTAGTCAAAATGGAAAAGAGTCAAACTGAAATTCGAGATAAATCGACGGATGTGCAAACAGTAGAAAACCATTTTTGGTTTAAGCAAAAGTTTAAGGTTTTATCTGGCGATCTATTTAACGTGGGATAACAGAAACCTGAAACTTGCACTTATTTATCTTCAGCTGATAAGATAAAACCGGCAGCTGGGACGTCAAGCACAGGTTGTAGAACGTTTTTATACCATGCGTCAATCATTAAAGCTGGGTTAAGCACCTTTAGATAACCGTTTGAAATGAGTTATCCATAGTAATGGGTTTTATTCCAAACAATTACGCAAATGTGCATATCAATTTCGAATTTTAGCTAAGGCCGGAGAATTAAAGCGAGGACATAAATACTTTCAGAGTTCAAGGTGGAATTGTTGATACCACAAAAATGCTAACTGCGCAAATGACGTTCAAGGTGTGAAAAAAACTTCCCTAGAGATAAAATGATCTGCGATAGACTTAAGAAAGTCACGAAATTGCGAAACTTGACATTTTTTTAATGGATTTGCAATCCACTGGTACATAAAGCAATTAAATTCGATAATACTATGTTGAAACTCAAATACCAGCTTTCAACTGCTTTGTGCATCTGACATATTTTCATGTTGGATTCAAATGTGCAGAGTGCAGTGCACGTAACGCAACAGAGTTTCGCAAGTGTTTATTGCTTGATTTTGAGAATCCTGATAATACACATCTAGTTCAAATGTGTTGTTCTTCTTTCAGCTTGCAGGTTTACTAAACCTGTCGTATGGATTCAGTTCAGTGTTTACGAAGCACTGATGATTCTGTACTGCTGAGCTAAATTCGCAATCATCCAAAAAAGTTTGCAATTGTTTGTGAAAAATTTGCGTGATTATAGACATTTTACGCTAAAACTGAGGTTTTGTTATTGGTAGAAAATTTACAATCGGATGTCGAACAATTCCTGTTCCAAATCATCGTAACAATCTCAACCAGGTTTGGACAAACCAGCTGACTCTCGGACCGCGTTGTGTTCTGAACTTTAACAACGGGGCGACTGGGAGTAGATGGATGAGTTGTTTGTGTAAAATAAACTAATATAATATGATGTAAAAACGAATTGGGTTTGTTAATGTAATTTGGAAAAGTTCGCCAGGCCTGGTTAAAGAGCTTAACATGCAGTAGTTAGCCTGTGTATGATTTAACATCTGTCCGAATGCCACCAAAATTTTGAAAAATTTCTCTGAATTACGGAATACACACCGTTGCGCTTTTCTCACTAAACAAAACGTATTAGCTATGAGACCTCTATTTCTTTTGCCGAATAGGCTTTGCTTTTTTGTTTTCTATGCAGAATGTCCAGAACTTGGCTGTAGCCTACTTTGTTTAGTGTACGCGGTCTGAAGCATTACACGAAGATCTCCAAAAATCGCACATTTGTGATTTTCAGCCGAACATGTACAATTGGCGTAAAGTAGCACGTGAATTGATTGTTGGAATTGCTTCGCGCAGGATTAACCAGGGCCATCCAAGTGGAAATGTCGACGTTATCCAGGATTGTTAATTTGCATTTTAAAGCAAAAGTTGCGTCAAACAGTCAATTACTTGTTTGGAAAGTGAGATAGCAATTTGCTTCTTTAGCTCAAATTATGTTTTTTTTGTGACAAACTCACAACAAAACCCTGTTGCACCTGGAGCAACGCATCTTCTAGTGTATTCAATGACATCGTCTTTTATAACAAACCTAAAAAAATGTTATAGGTAATCAACTTTCCTGCAGAGAAAGGCGATGATAAATAGAAAATTTAAAAAGCAAACGTTGTATGCGCTTGTGCTGTGCAAATACCAGGCAGCTCAACGCAACTGATTTGTTTTATGTTGCGCGTGGGTGCAGGCCGCTGTATTTTCTTTAGTCTAGAGCAGGGCTTCTTTACCTTTTCTGTTCTGCGGCCCTATTAAAAAAAGTTTTTTTTTCTGTGAGACCCCTTTAATGGACAGTCTAGAGCCCTAGATGTTAATGATACGTGTAAATGTCCCATTACGAATCTCAAGAGGCATTTTTGTCTACAATGAAATCATAAAAATGTACACAATCCACGAAAGCAACTATGCAGTAATAAAACTACTTCATATTGGAAACAATAAGGCGAAAAAAATAACAAAAAGATAATTCAGTTTGTAGTAACTATCAAGCACTAGTAATGTGATGGACGCACTCGATGATGTTTACACAGATCATCCATTCGTAGATCGATACAAGTCAGCGCAGGACGAAGGACATTCTCAACATTTGTCAAAAAGAAACGTTTTTTGGATTGATGATTATCAATATTGATAATGCCGCTTCACAAAAGTATGTTATGCAAAAGCTAAGAGTTTATGAATGGCTAGATCAGAAATGACTGGGCATTCATTTATTGTACTTTCCAAAAATGACGTAAGCTCTGCTTTGACAATTCCAGTTGCAAACTTTTGTCCTTTGATAACTCCACAAGCTCATCCTGGTCTTATAATGTCAGGTGCAGGGACGTAACGAGGGGGAGCACAGGGGCCACAATTCCCCGAGCCCAAATCACTATGGGGGTGCCGAATCACTGCAGGGGCACCGAAAAGTCCCAACAATGTCACAAGTACTTTCTTCGATACAGCACATTTCTTCCGAAAGACCTCAGGTTCAAACATGGGGGCGCCAAACTTGCTTCTTGCCCCGGGCGCAATCTGACCTCGTTACATCACTGCGCAAGTGTGTGGTTTCCTGAAGTTTCAATTGTGTATGGTTTGTGGATCCAACTTTTCCTGAACCAAAGTCCAAAGTATTTCTGCAACAATGTATAAAACTTCTAACTTGAGCCTGAAACTAGTCAGTGTGCTCTCAAAGCAGTTGCTCTAATCCCTAGACTAGACCTAGAGTTCTAAACACAAGCATGCGTTCGTGTCGGAATGAATGCAACAAGGTCAATACTGGGCAGCACGTTAAAAACATCATGATGTCACAACGCATGACTTGTTGTGCTTGGTTGATTATTATCATTTGATAGCTCAAGTATGTACTTTCCACGATGGGTGTAAGCAAGGAATCGATCAGCAAATTTTTAATAGGAAATCGATTTCACGTAAAATTACACATCCTCAGT
>JGI24159J19872_10000392_pt1 | contig 37211 bp, 24 predicted proteins | sample Ectturendosymbi4_FD_19872 | JGI IMG/M metagenome (IMG submission 19872) | reverse complement strand
ACACAGCACTAGATAATCCTGGTATGCTTTTAATTTAGGTTCAATTTGTTCGAACCTTGGTATGTTTCAAAACTGCGCCCCTGATGTTTGGGGAAATGTCGCAAAGACTAATACAGGGTTATTAAGTATTTGTTGCATGCAGTTACAGACTTTTAAAAAGACTATTGAGCACTTCATAGATTTTTAACTGAATACTATACTGGTGGGATTTGAGATCTCCTATCGCGAGCGCCCTACTCCCGCTGGGGTTGCGGAGAGCTTGATGCAGCCCTCACTTTACCACTTGTGAAGCCTTTTATCTTCTCTTGCTTCAATGCGCAGTGTCTCCCACGCACGTCTCTGCACTCTCAGAAAAAGAAATCTACGGGTACTCGTCGCATGGAGCCCTCACGTGAAAATCCAAAGATATCAAAAACCTGCCACTCAGCAGACCTGAAGTTTTTTAAAGCTTCTAGGTGTGTATATCGTGGGCATTCTGATTATCATAATTTCAATAATCCTGTTTCTGATTCTCGCAATGCCTATAATAAACCAGAAGCGGTTACCACTTTCATAAATCTCCCTTCATGCATCAAGATTGGGTCTGGTACTTGCTTTACTTTGCAAATTGGCCAGCTCTTGATCATAGACAGTATTGATAACTTTGTGGTTATGAATCTATTACCAGCAGGCTATCTATGGCAACTCCCAGAAGGCATGTGATTGCGTCGCCTGAGGCACTAACTTGATCAAAATAGATTCTTTATTGAAAAACGTGAAATCTGGAAATTTATTTTTGATTAATTTAGCACAAAGTTTCATTCAGCAAATACTTGCAAGCAAACTCCCTTCTAAAAACGCAGGACGAGACCAACACTTTATTCATGATCACTGCCATTTGCATACAACCACTAACTTGTTTTTCAGAAGCAACATTCAGTCATACTTGCTGCCGTTCAATCTAACCCAAAACCTGTAAGGAATCTCTCGCCCAGTAACAATCGAACTACAAGATTCCTCAACTTTCTTGATCGGATCAACTTGATATTCGACACTAAATTTTTCACTGATCATTTCGATTCGAATTCATTAGCTGTCAACTACATGCCTATGGTATATCACACCAAATTAAACGACTCACGCTGTAGCAACGTGTAATTGAAAATGGTACAAAATAGCACGCGAACAGCACAGCGTTCGATCTCAATTAAAATTCCGAAAAATTACGATTCACCGTTGCAAACAGCAACAGGAGTGGCGCAAGTACGCACAACACACAGCATCAAAAGAAAAAAATACGCGAACAAAAAAGAAACCACACGCAAAGCCAATAGCGCGGTGGGATCAGACGATGGAGTGTAAGCTCTCGTTGCAGAGGCGGATGTTTGGACGACAGGTTGAAGAGTTAAAAAACGTACCGAGATTGACTGCATCGTGCAACAGTTGGCTAACATGTTGAAGAAGTTAGCCGTGATGCACCGATTGACCTCAGGGTCAAAAAGCGACGGAAGACAGCAGGCGGAATTGAGCAGCAGCATTTCATCTTTAAAAGTTGGGAGCAGCTTGTAAGACTTTTTACGGTATTTGACGTAGTGTTGCAGAATGATGGCGTTAAGAAAAAGAAGGCGATTTGCTTCGGCGTTTTTGCAGAGCCATCTTCGAAAATTCTTCAAATTGCTGTGAGAAAAACAGAAAACGCGTTAATTATTTCAGCTGCAACTGCAACAAATATCCACCTATTTGTTGAGGTGAGATCAGAAGTTGAGTGTTCTTGATCATCGTAACAATTACGCAAAAAGAAACAAACGCCGGTGATATTAGCCAAACTACGCGTTGCTAATTTCCTCGTACGAGATAACAACCTCTACAGTAATCATCTACCAGCAGGTAGGTGACAGTGACTGTGTATATGATTTCACTGTAAATTCGAAAACAAGCCACGAATTGTCTCTTGCAGAAAAAAAATGATTTAGCGGAATTTCTATGAGTGGGTTACATAAAACACCCATCTTTCGAACATTATGCGCTGTAACCCACTTTATTTTGTAACTTTGGCGAAACACAAACAAAACACTGAAATAAATTTCTAACAAAAGCTAACCTCAATTTCCGCGAGAAGAGCCGGATCAACTTCTTCTTGAAATCGCTTCGGTTTCTCTTGCAGATCTTTAAACACAGATATGGAAGTCAGCGAGGACGACAGCGATGATGTTGCCAAGGCGTCCTCCACGCTGCTGACACTGGAACACTGCATCAGTGACGTCGTCCGGGTCTCACCCGAAATATTCCGAAGTTCAGCGAAACTGTCCGAGTTTAAAGAATCGAGCGATGCGCCCGAAGAAACAACCCCACACGTACAGTCCGGCGAGGGCATGGGGTTTGATGTGGTTAGATGATCAGATCTTTGCGATTGAGGTGAGTTAAGCGAACCGGACGAGTTGCCGTCCGAGGTGTTGGACATTTCCTCGATCGAAGTCAGTGCGTCGCACGACCTGTTGCGGTGCTTTCCCCGTCGTACGGCGTCATTATCAAGTCGCCTCATGATCGCCAAGCTTTCCCGCTGCTCGGAAATTAGAAGCTCCAGTTCTTGCCGCTCAAGGAGTTTGTCCATTACGCTCTGAAAGCAACGACACAGCGTTAGTCACTCGCAGGATAAATCCTACTAAACATATTACGACGCAATGCAAATAGTTCGACTTCGCTCGGATAAATTATATGAAATGAAGTGCAAAGCCTATATATGGTCGTGAGAGAGCGGTGTTTACGTAATGAAGTGTTTCCACGGCAAGTAAAGGCGGTTAGCGCGACGAATCGCGGGTGCTAATAGGATTTGCGGCTAATTCCATAACGTCATGGTTTAGGTATTACCAGCTGGCGAAAAATCATAAGAATATAGTAAATAGTTTTCATCCTGTCATCTTCTTTCAAAAGTTAATTGAAGAAAGCGCTCGCATTTCTAATTATCCCAGTTTGGCGCTTTTTCACCGCACTCAGTTGCGAAAGGTTTTCCACAAACACCACCTGCATGTGCTGGACAGTCGAAGTGCCGCACACTGCACAGTCACATCAGAAATTCCCAATCGAACCAGTGTTGTACCTGCTTCCTGGCTTGCTGCTCAAGAATTTGTCGGTCGATCGTCTCCAAGTGCGACTTCATTTCGTTCAGTTTCGTCTCGATCGCGGCGAACTGCTGGTGGTCCTGGCGTCGCTTCTTGCCAGACCGGGGAGCGATGTCGCGGGCCAGCTGGTCCACTTTCAGCTGCGCCGAGTTGCGACGGCGATTGAGGTGAGCCATTAATCGAGCCAGTTTCAGCTCCTCTTCCGCTCGGACGCGGTCGTATTTGTTGATGACGTGGTCACGCCGAGGTGAACGTGACGTGTCTAGGGAGAGCTGTCGCGCCCCCAGCACCTGAAACGCGAAAACAAGGCGCGTTGAGTGAGCAATATTTGCCTTAGCTTGGCCCCAAGCGTTTTTTCGCCAACGAATGACATGCTTAAAGCGCCCTTCAGTGCTTGTTCACACTTTGACGTCGCGAAATCCCCACATTTGGGCAATTGAAGCCTGATGAGCGTACATTTGAGCAGCTGCTTTTTCGAAACAAAGCATAACCGATCGGCAAATTGCTGTCGTGTATCATTTCTTACAGAAGCGCGAACAGCGGGTGACGTGACAACAAACGAAGCAAGCCCAAGTGAAGTAGCATTGGAGAATACGACAGGAAACGCTTTATTACGACATACTTTTCGGTTCAGTTCTCTTTCCTCTTCCAGGATCTGTTGTTGTTGAGTAGCGATTTCGCGCAGAAGTTTGTGCTTCTCAATTTCGACGAGCTCTTTCTCGGTCAACACGCCCCCTGACTTCTGCAATGAAATCAATTTCGTTATAGACAGTGATGCTAAAAAAAGCACAGCAAAGTTTATAACTACAGTAGTTTAGCCAAACCAGCGGCAACTAAGCGCGTCGCGTTTTAAACGATGTCATTTAGAAAAAAAAAGCATACAAATTGAACGAATCGCCACCCCGCAGCAAAATCAGTTCATGCAAACATCCTTTATTGACCTCGTACATGGGTCGGTTGTTGAAAAGTAGCGAAAGTAGCTGCCCCGACGTGTTTCGCTCAACACGGTTTTCAGTGAAGCAACTCAACAGACAACTATGTTGCTTGCACTTTGTGATGAGATGAAAAGCGAAAGACGAACTTAATAACCAGAAAAAACAAGAAGCTACTTTTTGGCTTGCATAACACGCTTGTAAATAGCTTAGTTGTTCATCTTTAGGTTTTTTAAGCAAGAGAAAACCAACACCAAAGCTTACATTTCCGGGACGCTGTTCTGAGTTTCCATCAGGCTTTGTTTCGGAGGATTTTTCTGACTTGTTTGATTTATCCGAATGGACGGGAGACGCTTCACGATCGTCCGCTGGTCGTACACAGCTGCAAGCGTAACGTGCCTTTGTTAACGACCACAACATTTTGAGGCTGGGAAATCATAGACTACTAAAAAATGGCTGCAGGACTAATCTCTTTATCACAACACTCGGGCCAGGTAAGCGCAATCTAAGCGCAATGAGTCAAGCTTACCTCTCACTGGCGACAACGCATCTTGTGTCTTTCTCCATACTTCCAACCCAGAGTAAGAAATCTTCATGGTTTTCGGTGCTGAAGTAAAGAGTGGGCGAGTCCTGAATGTAAACTGCGGACTTAAGACTTTAAGAAGTAGATCAAACATTTAAGCACACATACTCATGAGCAAGTGCAAAATTAACCACGCCTAAGCCAACAGAGACGAAGTACAACATAACAAAGGCAGGAAAGTATACCGCAGGACTGCAGCAAGCTATCGAGCAACTTATTTTTTTCTCGGCTGCGTCATGCCAAGATGATTTTCGTCGCTTGACTTTGGGACGTTAACGCCGCTCTCAAGTGAGAGCAACCGCTCAGCAATGCAGTTTTTTTTTCTCTCGGCAACGATTTTCGGCAACGCCGCGTTTGTACAGTGGAAAAAAAGAATACTGAAACCAATCACTGCAAGGCTTACCCTCTGTACGAGTCGAAAGGTGAATCGGCTGCGATTCATGTTGGTAACGTCGGCGATCACGTCATAGCCTCGCAGCAACACGGCGTCTTGAGTCGCGTCCGAATGCGGCGTGTTGTAGAAATACAGGCAGCTGTCTTGTAGAACGCAGAAAAATCTGAGAAATACAGTGTGTGGTTAGATAAAGATGCCAAATCAAGTTTTTCCTTGGCATATTTTAGGGTATTGCAGAAATGAACATGTCACTCAACTGCAACAGTCACGGTTTCTTCTCAAAAATTGGTAAGTACACAGAAATACAAATACTGCAAGTCGGTTTTACGCACGCCATGAGCCAGAACATTTCGATGTCGAAAATCTCATTAACAGATGATTCAGTTTGGCCCTACACTTGGGTCCAAAACAATGTATGTTAACTGTATTGCACTGCAGCCTTAAACTTAAAAAATGTTAGAAAGCAAATTCGATGCTAAGTACGGCAAGCTGACATAGGTGAGACCTGGTGGTTCAGTATCTCGGTCAAGCATGTATAAAAGATAAATGCGTGGTTTTCACAGACTACGTTTTCATACAGGGCTTGACGTGCGCAGAGAAATAAATCGCTTAACGACCCGGCATCAAATTTGCTTCGGTGCTTTAAGCGACAATGTTTTTTACACAAAGCTTTCAAAAGGTTGCCGGGTTTACGACAAACTTGTATTCTCTGAAACCAAAAGAGGATTTTTAATATCAGAGTCATAAACCGCAAAGGTCAGGCTCGCGGTGAAGCATCCCATCACACGCCTACTCCATCGCCGCATTCCTAAAATTCTCGGGCTGTTGCGCGTCACCCGTTTGAAACGTCTTTAATACGCTTCGCCAGCGGGAAAGGAGCCCAGCAGCGCAGTGGCATGATCATTCTTAAATCAGGATACTGCTGACAATAACTGAGATGACCTGACCGTTAAACTGGCAAGCGCAGTTATTTACGTCGGCAGCTTAGCGATACGGAGTGACAAGTGTGAGAAATCGGTTAAAATCTACTTGTTCCGCTCAAAGCACGTAATCGGACCACCGGAAAAGTTGGGCGAAATGCAAAGGTCCTCCGACCGAAACAATCCTGGACGCCAACGGCAGCCAAATAGCGGTAATGTGTTCACTGCTGAAAGGTCGAGTATCCTCCACCAGGATACGACCTTGCCGCGGTGCATTTTGGACGTAAACAAGCCATTTACTGCGCTTGAGGCCCTAAGCGCGGCTATTTCCCCATGCCGCCAATACCTGAAGCGCATTTGGACAGATCCGATAAGTGTGCCACGATCCCAGGGCACTTAAAATGTTACGCCTCAGTCAAGCACGCCATGCTCACGCGAGCGATTCAAAATATGCGTTATTTTGCCTGGATACTTCATATTGTCAGCCATAATTTTACTCTTCTGCGGTTGTTACTTAAAATATGTCGATGATGATATCACAGCACGCGGTTTTAAACGTCACGGAAACGGAGTGCATTGTGTTCGCGTGGTAATTGCGGAAGCACATACAAGTGATTTCGGACAAGCTTTCAAATATTGACTTTTTTCTTTTGCTGCAGCGGTAGGAAGCCAAACAACATCAATCAAGACGTTCGCAACCGCACCGCCGAATAGGAATCCGTTCAACTGTCAACCATAGTTTCCGCCTCACGCTGTTGGGTTAATTCGCAGCACTGAGATGCTCAAAAAATGTGCCGATTTCAGCGAAGCCTAGAAAACGTACGAATTAAAAGTAACGTACCTTTCCCACTGCTTCTTCTTGTTGCGGCGATCGAGGTGACCCCGATGGGATGCGTTGATGAGTTGTGACGCGGGCACCTGGCACACTGTTGCTTTTGTTTTTCTTCCTGGACCGTCATCACGCGAAAAGCTTTTGCGAAAAGCGGAACGAGCGATGGAGCTGAGCTTAAGAGTTCGATTCCCATTCCCGATGGCGGCCTCATTTGACACTGAAAAACAAAAGATCATACTTTTCCATTGTTCAAGAGCACTTTAAAACTGGTGGTTGAAGAGACGATTCGAAGTTCTGACAACCTTACATCAGGAAAATTGGAAGGGTGTTTTTTTCTATACACCGTTGTTCATAAACCGCAAAAAAACTGAGCTGACACAACATTTACACTTCAAAATGTGCAAAACTGACATTTGCAATGTCGCAGTCGCTCGCGGCGCCAAACTTTCCTTCTCGTGCTTCAAAGGCTTAGATGCGAGATTAAATAGACAATTTGGCTCGTATAATAACAGTTATTTGCCACATCAAAAATAATTAAGGGTCATTAAATTCCCTCACCTACCAAGGCTTGCTTAACAATTCATAACAGAGCAACAGTATACCTGCGCATTACATGCGGCCATACCTGATTTGGGTCTGCGGTTGGACGATTCGTGGTTTTGGCTTTCGTTTGTTGCAGAGCCACTGCTTGTCGTTGTGCTTGAAGAACAGGAGAACTCTATACAAGAACACGGGAGTTCGTTTACCGTACCTCGGGACAGCTGCAAAGGAATTAATTTTCAAGAGTGCAAAAACTAAGAAACGAACAATTACCGTTCGAGGAGGGTCGAGACGCAGNCGTTTCTATCGGATGGTATGCCGGACATGGCTGCAACAGAGAAGATCAATTTATCAAACACCAGACAGGGGATTTGAAATAAAACTCGCNAAAGCTTAATATCAAACGAANCCAAAGAAGCCCGGAGCGTTACGTGCACATGTATTTACCAAATAAGACACAGTCAGAAACGACGCTGAAGTCTTATCGAAGAGCGCATATCACACCTGTTTTTATTCTGAACGTGAATATACAACTAGCACTTCAAAAACGAGTCGATTTATTTTGCAGTCATAGGCTATGCAGTAGTCAAGATAGTCAGCAATAGTTATTCGCTGGCGATCTATGACATCACCAAAAGAATCAAAACGCACCCTTACAAAGACGAAGCGCCGTAGATATGTAATTGTAGCGAAATATTCAACAACAACGAAATGAAGACCACGTACATCAATCACGTCTGCGCCAGCAGCCCCGCAATTTTCGTTTTTTTCTCCAGAACCACTTAAGCCAACAAGCAATTAAGCTGTTCGACCGAATCTAAGTTGGATAATTTGTCGGCTCCGTGAGAAAACGTCACGTCGATACAATTGCAAATCGCGCGGCCTCAAAAAGTCAAATCAAATATTCTACGCATCTCTCCAAAACTATGGCACATCCCACACATACCAGCAAGTATTTGTCAGCGTCGAGACTTCCAAGGCATGCCAGTATTTTCCCATCGTGACCTAAAAAATTAACGCTTGTTTAAACAAAGCTATCCAAGAAAATTAGGCTTTACGCACAAAAAAGACCTGTGAACTTCAATTACCTGCACTGCACTCATTTTCATATTAAAAGCATCTCTGAAAAGTTACTTTAGCTCAACAAAAAAATTTCAAAATTTGAACAACAGGCGACAAGGTTTCTTAACTTTATTTATTCGCAGGTTTAACAAAGCAAAGACATTTTATCTAAACAAATTGTGAAAAAAGCGATGTAGTGCAATATAACACTTTTCAAAAACAGAAAAAACGTAGAAAAACTGCTAAAGTTTACAATTATTAAAAGTTGGTCGCCATCTCAAGAACGTTTTTAACCAACAATCTCGATTAACTCCAGAACATGTTACAGCATCAAAGAGCCGTGATGCACAAGACGTCACGATACATCAAAATGATGTTGCAAACCAATTTTTACCCATTTTTTAATGGTTACGTCAGCAGATTTCAAACGTTAAAACCAGAATTTAGCGCTTGTGAAAAAAATTCAGGGACGTCAGTCCAAAAACTCACCATTTGAAGCTTTCCTCGGCGGCAGACCGTAAATCTCAATAAAGTCAATTCTCGTAAGTTCGGGCACGGGTCTCTTGAATGTACGCATCCTGCAGGGCTTGTCGCAGCAGGCTTCTAGTATATTACCGTCTGACAGGCAACGTCGCAATAGCAGTAATCCACTGTATTTTTCTTGAAAAACACTAGCGTTCACTGAAATAACGCAATCTGCAAATCCTGCAACAAAAGCAGAAACAAAGCTCAGAGAGCTAAACCCTCGCCGAATGCAAAGCTTACACTGTGGTANAACACGTCCGATACGTAGCTTCGAAGATGCCGATCTTGTTCTATCAATGTCGCCCAATACGCAAATCTGCTTTTTTCTAAGTCTGATGACGAAGCTCGAGTCGNTAAAGCATTAATCGCCGCGCGCATGCGCTGCCGCAACACGGCGAAAACTGAATNCGAGTCATGCGTTGCCTGCAAGACAGATGTCGCCCTCTCGCTTCTACGAGACCTACCTTCTTCCCTGCCACGATCAACTGCCGGTTGCGCTTCGGGTTGCGACTGCTTTTGGACGCTTGGCGGTGGAGAAGAAAGACGATCGCCAAATTTCAGCTCAACGGTCACACTCGACCGCCCGCAGAGCGAACTCTCGCACTCCCCGCTGCGGCCGTCGCGTTTTGCTTCTTTTGATACAGGACGGGTCGCATGGAGCGGAGGCTGCGATTTTACGGCGAAACTTTCGCCGAGCAAGGTGCTGGCAGCACGACTTCGCATCTTATCAGCTTCGCTCGCATTTTGCCACGAGGCGTTGTCACTCTGATACGATCGCGTATCCTTTTCCTTGCCAATANCGGTCGCCTGTCGGATGAAAGCAGCGCCAAGCGTTGCATTCATCTTCCTTTCGCTGACAGCTGCGATCGAACCCGATTTAACGTCACAATATCCCGCGGAAGTGGATTTATTTGATGTGGCACCTTGGACATCGTTCCTCGCCGTTGTGCCGCACGGTTTTTCAATTGTTCTAAGGCTGTCGGTAGTGGTAGACGAAGCAACTGTATCCGTTGCAAAGGACTGACTCTCACCGGTTTGGGATGTACCTTTGTGTTCGCAAGTGTTAAAGTTTGCTTCTTTTGTGTCTCGAATTGATTTCGCCGGGCGCTCCGGACTTTTGCCACCAGACCTAATTGCTCCAAAAAGCGACGGGCATGAGGTCTCGCCGACCAGCACAGCAGGTGCGACGACACGATCGGTTTGCAAAACCGAAGTGGTCCCACTCGAGCCGATTGCGCTATCGTTGTACGAGAAGTCGTTAGAGTAGCCGAACGTCTTGTAAGTCGTTTCGAATTCGCGCTGCTGCCCAGACAGTTCACTGAATGACCCGGGCGAGGTTGGATTGTTTTCTCCCGCACGTACGCAAGTTGCTGAGCAGGCTAGAGCGGTTGCCTCGAATTTTTCACACAGCGTTTCGGATGCTTGACTCACGCGCAACGACGCGTCTGATTTTTCGTAACGATCCGGTGACTCAATGACGTCAGGAGGGTAATCCGACCGAGGCGCCCCTTGCGAGAGGCGGCCCACACTGATCGAATCGCTGCCTGTCCAAAAAGTGTCGTCAAGCTTGAAAAAATCGCGTTTGTTGTCGCTTGGGTCATTTGTGCCTGATGTGCAGTTGTGAGTCGGTTGGTCCTGTTGGTTGCTTTGGCGGGAATCGAGATGAACCTGTTGTTTGGACACCTCGACCGCTTCTGGTTCGTCCCGCTTAATGGGATGCACTATACGCACATCGGGGTACGTCGCGCGACAGTTGTCTGTTGTCGTTTGTGACGTGGCAATCATAACGAACTCTTTCATCCAGTGCACGAAGTNCTGCACGTTCTTGCACATGAGTTGCAGGCGCTTGGTTGTCGTGGTAACTGCGGAAGACAAAAAATTCGCAGACTTATGAACGAACGGGAGGTTGATCTCGGTCTTGAAAAGTCGACGCACGGCAACGCTACCAAAACATTTACTGCATACCACAAGAACTCTGCTTAAAGAAAACTCCAGTATGTGATTGACAACGGCAACCACAGTTGTCTCGCAACTCGTAACTTTTCATAAGCGATAAAAAATCGGCAGTTGCGAAGTTTCCAAAAGAAACAGAAAAGCAATTGAGAACCCAGCGCCACTGCAAAAAGCACGCGTAGGGCAACTCGTGGTAAAAAAGAAAACAGCAAAACAACAACTGCAGTTGTAAATGCAGTTAAGCTGTTTACTAAGTTAAACTTTAATGGAAAAAATCACCAGTTGACGTCAACCTAAGGTTTATATTTCGCTGATCACTAGAGTCAAAAACTACTGCACAGCCAGCTGTGCGCCCCACGCGGGGTAAGCGCTATACTATTTGCTGCACGAATGACGCCCAGTGATTCATCGATCAACGGATGAGAACCCGGCAAAGTTGGTGGTTTACTCCGTTTCACTGCGACGCCTGCAAAGGCATAAACTCACGTCCGTCAGGTTTACTCACAAAAAGCGCTAAACAACCCACGTAATCAGCTCTTGAAGCTGGAGTAGAGTGTCTTTGATGCATTCGCAAATGCGCAGCACTGCTGTTTACCCCAGGTTCGCCCCCTAGGAACGAGCGTTACAAAACAGCAACTTGACAAAAAATGTTATTTTGTTGACAGAGGTTGCTGTTCTAAACCGTGTAAAGTAAAACAACACAATCCTTTGCTTCAACCAAACGTAACAAATAAAAAAATGAAAAATCACAAAACCTAAAAAGTTAAAAAGCACAAAACGCGAGTGAAAATCACAATAAACGAAGTTACGTTTTCAATCTTTGTTCAAATTTCGTCACACATCCGTTCAAAGATGCAATTGCACATGCTGAAGAGAGTTGTCCTATTTCTTTGATTCTCGCACGTTTAACCCAATAATTTTGCACCTTAGATGCAATTTACATTAACTGCTTCAAGTTTAAACAAACATTTCTCAACATTTTTGTGATTAACTCATTTCTAAGCAACATGAAATAAACAAATACCTGACTTCCTAGACTTTTTGCGGTGTAAATTATTAAGGTAAATTTAAAACAGCAAATTGTTGGTTAAATAGATAGACGTCTATATTGCATTGTTGTACTGGTATGCACCCAGCGAATTCAGAGTAATAGGATTTAACTAAAACTTACTAAATGGAAGTAATGAAACAGAAAAACAAATTTGCTGTAGTCCGAACATTACCGCAGGCATAAAATTAGCTGCTTTTCAATTATCGAAAACACATTAAATGGTGATATTTCACACAAAAATACTCTACACGTTTTGTCTGTTTTAATATAAAGAGTTCAAAAGGCCCTCAGAACAAGGAAAGTGAATTAAGGCATTTCAGCAACGACATAGCGAGCATACTGTGATGCGAAACGGCACACTAGTGTAGAGTAATGAAATGTGCATAAACTGTCCTTCCCGAAGCAACTGTAAAGTGTTTCTCCCAGAACATATTGGCGAATGTGCAAAAGTCGAGTCTGAACTATGTTTTCCGAAAAATTTGTCCAGTTGCATTGTTTTTCTTTGAAAATGCTCCAAGCGCTTCCGCAACTTCGAAGGTCGGGTGTGCAAACAAAGCTGTCTTTGTTTCGTGTTTCTCGAGAAGGCTTCCGTTAACTTGCAAAATCTAAACGGCTTGCGTAACATTCCAGGCTCATGCAACACTCGCACGTGACCTGAAATCAATGACGCGTAACCTTTTGTGAAGCAAAGCTCGTTTCTTAAGCTGCCTGCAGACCACTGGATACCATGTATTCACTGGTGATTGCAACTTAAAATAAAATCAAGAAGAATAATACGTTTTTGGAAACTTGCCAAAAAAGAAAAACTTTTGAACATGTGGATTACGTGGCGTTTAATGCATTTAAAAAACGTTTCATCTGAAGGGAAACCTGAGTGTGCAAGTCGAAGTGAAACGAGTTCGAAAAGAACTGCGCAATCATAAAACCAAACGGAACAACGCAGAAAATCAATATATCATGAATGTTTATCATCCCGGCGTATCTGCTAAGGGACTCATTGTCACAGAAGCGACGACGACGCCGCAACAGTTTGATTGCCCCATAATTCCCTTCCTCGTCGCTTTCGCGCTACCGCTCAACAAACAACGAAACCGATCCGGAGCAGGTAGGCAAACATCAAGTTTGCAAATTGGAGCTAATCCCTGCGGCAAGAGAGCTTGCGCGTCTCTGCCGATGCACTTTGCAGTCGGCACGCGCGCAAAGAAAACGCATTGTCGCGGTTCACTGGGCACGGTGACGAACGCGAGCACCTGAAACGCCTGCATTGTTCGCCGCGGAACTGCACTTGACGAACTGTACGCGCATCGATAACATCAGTAACCTGCCCTAAATAGGAGTAAGTTTTAGGGCAAGTTTCGACAACGCACGAATCCTGCAAAAGTGCGATTTGCGGCGGTGCGAGCGCGCGAACCAGTGTCGCGGAACTGCATTGACAGCGGAGAGAAATCGCGCAATCATCTGTAATGCTCCGCCATGGTGAACATACCGAGTGACAACGCTCGCGTATTATGTATTGCCTGCGAGTCTTTCCGTGTTTTGAGTGAGCGTTTCTACGCTCGCGGCAAAAAGCGCGGTCGACGCAGTGCTGCATTGTTTATTTACGTTTGATCGCAACTGCAGTGAAATGGCAGATTGCCGCGAGGCACTGTCACAGCGGTGGCAAGGGTCTTGATCTCTTAACAAAATATGCTTAAAGGTGGCAGCAGCTAAACGAGGCAACAGATAAAACGATAACAAAGAATTGACAGGTAACACGTATCGTCACCTGGCCGAGTCAAAATTGTTTTTCTAGTCCATCACAAATGAGGAAAATTGTCGTTTGTTGCCGAGGAAGAACCCCTTTCGACAGTATTTTTTCTGTTTAGCTGGCATTAGTCGAGAGGATGTTTGAACCAGGCTTTACACCGACGAACTTCCTCCACTTAAGCTCAAACCTGCTACGGAAAACCAACACTCTGCTAACGTTGCGGCCAATTCTCCATTCCTCGAACCGAACTCCAGGCTCCCGCAACACACGCTTACAAGTTCTGCGCTGTATTTTATCATCAATTTGTCTGATAAATCTTCGCTGTGACATCGATTGACATCTTTTTCTTCCACTATCGCCATTCAGGTTATAACAGTTTTTCCGACTGGCTGCGTTGTGAAAGGGAAAGGAAAGCAAACAAATCTTGAGAGACAGAGTTTCGTGAAAAAACTGAAGAACTGCGATTCAGTTTTGTTGTCTTTTCGGTGACTGAGACATTACCTCAGTTTTCCATCTCGCGGGCCGTATACATAAATATATATATATTTGTATACACAAATACCACGCGGCAACCAAAGTTGTAACAGTAATTCAAAATATCAAGCCATGCTGAGAGTTGCTATTTGCTAGAGTTGCTAGCAAAAGACAAATCGGTCCATTGTATGAATCCAAAAAGCAATGCATGCTGCACAAAACTGGTGGGTCTTTTCTTTCAAATTGACGTTAGTACTGGACGTGCGGTTATTTGCATAAATAATAATTACTTAAATGCATCAATAGTAATTACTTAAAAAAGTTGAAAACAGTAAAACCACAGCTTCGCAGCATCAACAAACTTCAGCAGTTGAAGCCACGGCTAAAAACAATTGTACATTTCGTAGAAAATCTCGCGGAACTCGCCTTTCAACGCTAAACTTGTGTTTCGTTTCACATTTGCATTTGCTATGCATGGATGGCGAAATCGTTTTATTTGTAAAAAACGAAAAAAAATACGTATGTAACACCAGTCGAGCCTTTGATTGGGAATTTAAGAAGCTGATATCTTCGATGATCATGTCTGGTTAATGAGATTCAATCTTTTTACAGAACTTACCACTTCCGGCGCTTTCTCTTCCCANGGCACTTGTGTTTGTNGCACCTTCACGGTTGACGCCGCGATTCATATCAGTTGGAAGTAACTTCACATGCAACTCGAATGTGTTGGTGCCTTTGCCTTGAAATAAAACATATGTGAAGCACGCTTATAGGATGAATGGCTGTATCTATCGTATGTAATAAATAGCAGTATACACGCACGTTGATTGCAATATGCCTTGACACCGAAATACGAGAAAAGTATTTTGCCTCTTTGTTTGATCAGTTACTTAAAATTCGCTTTTTCTAGCTGATCACGATACTGAGCGACATGATTAATTGAAAACGCAACATTTTACAAGCGCAGCTCAATATCTTATATCAGTACTTGGCCAACCGCCATACGCAAACGTTTGATAGCTTTTGTTGAGCGGTTTGTGTGATTCAAACAAATAATCTCTACTTCACACCACACAACTACTTTGATTTAGTGAAAGCTTGCGATTTCCTCCCCTGGCTCTTTAGCTACATTACTATAGACAATGTAAGAGGTCCTTCTCACCTTGCACAACGTTGGTAAGTTGGCATCCTAGACGCAGATCGTAAACCAGTAACGGTTTCGAAGAAGAATCATCAACAAATTGTTCGTTTTTGTAAAACAACAATATTTTTTCTCTGGAAAGGACAGCCCACAACCGAAGCCACTGCATCCGCCTGCGTCTATACAGCCAACCTTCCATAGCAACTAGAGAATTAATTTCCGGTCTCTTTCTGGCGACTCGGGGGGTCAGCGCGGATGTCAAAACCGAGGCTTCCGAGTATCTAAAAAAAGTGTCCCTTCACTTGAACAAGCTTTATTTTTTGACATTTTTGAAGGTAAAGAGATTGATCTGATAAATTTTCAGATTACGTTCGACAATACTTCAAACTGCTTTGTACAACGTGTTTCAAGGGCAACTCTCGCTCAAGCATTAATATAAAATTTTCTGACATGCTGTTTTTCTAAAAAGCTTCCTTCAGCTGTGCATGAAAAACGTAAACACACATTTTTTCAAGTTTCAGCGGCAGCGAAGTGAGCTGAAAACCCCACCAAAGAGTTTGTGTTTTCAATGTAATGTATGTACGAACAATAACGTGACATTCAGTTCTCGAGCAAACGGTTTGACAACAGCGTAAAGACTTGCAACTGAATCAAAACTGCGCAAGCCAACATCAAAAAATATGAGTTGATCTTTTACTCTGCATCTGCAGCTGCATGGCTGCTTCCATCAGATTTTGTTTGCGTCAATGAAAGTTGTCTCGCCAAAGCGATACTTCCGCCTGGGACTGACATCTCGGTTGGTTTGCTGCGCTTGCCAACAGCGCTTTTCGCTCTGCGCAAGATTTGACTTCCGAAACTTCCCGATTTTTTCCGAGCCTCTTCAGTTTGCGGGGCTGACCTACACAGAACGGTGCACTGCAAATTTCACAAACGCTGACATGAAAGCAAGCACGATGTTCAACGCAACAGTAAGCCGCAAAAATTTGCCCAGCATCGAACATACGCACCGGATCGATGCGCTGAGAACGGATTTCTCGGACAACGCAGTTTAGCTCAAAAAAGTGTATCTGCCAGTGCATGAGGCCAAAAACGCCGGTGGAACGCAGTTATTTCAAACAAGAAAAAAAAAACTTTTTGAAGCTATGAGTTGTGCCGGAAAATATCTTAGTGGTAGCCGGCACGATCGGAAAAGCACTACACTTCAAGGGCATTGTTTGGACTCCAATATAATCAACGCAACGCACCATTATTGGTGAGCATAGCAGTCAAGAAATAAAAAAAATGCTCAGAAAAGCGAAACTCTGCAACAGCGAATTACCTATTTTGAAAGGCATTGTCGGAAAAAGTCGTAAATCGTTGTGCTCCGACTGTTGCGTATCAAGCGGGAAAGACGTTTTGAAGCCCAACAAAGGTTAACATTCTACAGAGCGCTATAACTTCTCCACTTGCGTAAGAGTTAAACACTGTGACGCAAGTCTCGCAGTGTCCCAGAGTAAAGCAAATCAGTCCGCAGTACGCCAATGTGTACATCATTTACTTGAAAGCGCATTGCTGAAAGGTCATTTAGTGCAAATCGACCACAAAAGACATCAATGAGCTACAAAGTTACATGGGTTCACTCGCCCAGCTACAAAGTTTGATACGTTCACTCACCCCTCGATTACGATCTATATACTCCTTAGGCTACAAAGTTTGATACGTTCACTAACCCCTCGATTATAGTCTATATCTATAGGCTGCAAAGTTTGATACGTTCATTAACCCCTCGATTACGATGTATATACTCTATAGGCTGCAAAGTTTGATACGTTCACTAACCCCTCGATTATGGTCTATAGGTTCACGACATTCTTTTACTAAACCTGTGCCTCTTTCCGAGACCAAACTTTTCATAAACTTTAAATTACGCATGTTTTCTGATTAAAAAAAAACAAAAGAAAACAGCAGTGACCAGAAAATTCTAATCGCGGAAATTACTTAAAGTTACAAGAGCAAACTTAAGAAATGAACTTATTCAAACTTTCCCTCACTGCGCCCAATCCTTTCCAAACCAGATAGATTAAAACGTCAGTTTCTTCGGACTCCCATTTTTTCAGAGAAATAGTGTCTTGAGAATGTGGTTTTTATCAGTCAGAAACAAAAGGTTCCCAAAAGCCCAGCACTCGCACTCGGACAAACTCAAATGCATTTGTAAAGCATAAAATTGTTACCTTGTAAAGTGTTTTTTACAGATTTTTAGCTAAGTCACTTTTTAACAACCACGCATATTTCAGACAAATTTCATTGCGACTGCAAGAAGAAATAGATTAGAGGCAAGCAGTGTTTCATTTCTAAATCTTGGAAAATTCGTAGTCGCAAGAAAACGGGTAAATTATAACTTGAGGCAACACGAAAGTACAGCCTTCGGCGTAGGGTTTCTCGTGTAAAAAAACTGAGAGTGCAGCCCGTGCGACTTCCAAAGTCAACTTTTAATTGAGTTTGGCGTCGCGCGGGTCACAATTTGGCAAATAAAGATGCGAGTAAACAGCTGCCAACATGCTTTCAAGTCCAGTTCGCACGCACGAAACGCAGACAAATTGTTATGTTCTTGCAGTTACTTCTGTCTTGGACGATTGGGAGCGGGTGACGTCGAAGCCTGTGAAACGTCCGTTCTCAATTTTCGAAGAACCGGTCGCAGCTCTGTGCAGGAAGAGGGAAAGTACCGAAATGTCATTTCATTTATGACGAAACAATTCCTTCTGTTGCACAAGCGCATTATGGCACAAGCGACTTACACGCAAATGCAGCCTGGCTAACAGCTTCTTTATGTGTATGCAAATCGTTCCATATGTTCATATCGACATGCAAGCATGAACACTTAAAGTGATAAGTATGTTTCGGCAGAGTTTATATTTCTGCGTTAAAACGTTCGTAATGGTTATAACGGTTTGCTTTATCCGATTTGCCCGTTGTTGGTTAAAAGTAAAAGCAAGATTAACCATATTGCATCACAGATGCGTGTTCAGAAAAGCATCGCCTGAGCAAGTGATGGACACAATATTTCAGATAGATCATCCAAAGAGTATCAATAGCCGCCCTCAAACAGAACTCTATTAAATCAAAGCAGAGTGGTATAATCGCTTAATAGGATAAATTCCACTCGCCTACACTAAAAGCTATTTTTACTATGAAGAATCTTGTCAGAAGCGTTAAGTGGCCACCAGACCACAAAAACGCCCAGGCGAGAAGCACAGGCTCGAGAGAACCGCGAAAGCAGTTAAACTTTTATACGAACTACCACCGACAAGTAGCAGAGACTTTCTTCTACGCTGAAGTGCAAATTTTCCGAAGCACAGAAGTTACAACTGCTGAGTGATGCGTGATGTTCAGACATCAAGCCACTTTCAGCAAATCATCCCACTCCCGAATACCACGCGCGCACGCTGTTGGCAAGCGAAGGATTTACAGGGCCATCGTATGTCGCCAGGAAACGAATCATCTGGGCCTGATCGCCTGCCCTCCCCCGCCTAAAACTACAAGTGATTTCACTGCATGCTCACCTTCGCCCAGGGAGGAGTTCGATTCCGAGAAAAAGTCGCTTCTTTCGTCGCCGGCGAAATTGTCGCTTGACGACAGGGACATGGAAGGACTGGAGTCTCGAGTGAAACTAAAAGGAACAAAAATTTACGTTTGTAGCCAAAGCAAAAGTCCAGGCCCTAGCAAGATCTATGTTCTTTATTGTCGCACTGCCAAACATTTCCCGGTTCCTTCTTCGATTTAAAGGTTAGATCCTAACCGCCGTACCGATATATTTTCTTTTTTACAAGTCTATGTCTTGATTTGAAGCCGGCGTGAACGAAAAAATATCTATAACTACGTTTGGAAATCCCTTTATGATAAGGAACGGTCTCGACCTTTCCGTCCTGCCTTATCTGAAAGAATCTCCGCGTAAACAATCAAGCGCTCGTGCCAGCCCAAGCGTTCACTCAGGGGTGCGCGCAGAAAACTGCAGTTGGCAAATAGCTCGATTTGTTCTTTGCTTGAGCACGAGTCGAGCAATTACATCCGATATTTTAAGCAAACAGCGATGCGGCGCAAACCAACAACGACAACGGTAGGACCCGTTTAGACGGTCGGGACAAAGAAACAGGTAATTACAGTTTTCAAGTGGAGCATTACACGCGATAGTTCGGGAGCTGCAGCAGCGAAATCACCTGCTTAGGTCTACCACAAATTAACTGAAAATGCAATCACGAGATTTAAAGAACTGTTCTCGTGGATTTAGTTAGGAGGGTATTGTACAAACTGTCTCACTCGCGACATGCCACAAATAGAAAATCAAGAAACTGTCGATTAAAATAATAATCGAAGACGTTTGGTTGGTTTGTTTGCTCGTATCTTTAGAACACTACATTGATCTTAAAGTCGAGCTGTTGGTCGAAACAGTGAGGGCAACGACCGAATGTTTAGAGCGACTTACACCGAATTTCACTTACTCCCTCAGCCGTTGATGCGTGGCACAGAACAAGTATTGGTAGATACTTTTACGATACTGAACAACTCGCGCAAAAACTTTTATACGACCGAACACGAAATTTGCGAAAATGATTCTTGATAAGCCAGTGCTTCTCATGAAACGACCCAACTATCATGTGTGAAAGAAATACATACCTTCGGGGACAGACCTTACCAAATCACTTTTCAAATTTGAGGATAACATTTTTTTAAAAAGGTTGAAACCAGGGATCACAACTGCGAACTTGCTACTATCGTTGCTGACCAATTATGACACGTACAAGCATCGTGATGTCACANTGATAGTAACAACTGGTTACTACACGACATCTCGCGTCAGAAATAAAGTTATGCAAGTGGGTTCTCACGATCCGCAGGACTTCATGACATTTCTGCGAAATTGAATGGNAGTGTTACAACGACCCACCAACATCAAACGGCGACCCACTTTGGGTCGCGACCCCGGAGTTGGGAAGCACCACTAAGCCGCAAAATCGCTACCTGTCATTCAGATCTTGTTCTGGCTCCTGTTCCGATTCCGTCGAACTGCTGGACAAGCGTCTCGAGTCATCTGTAAAACAGACAAAAAGCAATATCTTCTCAACAAAAGCAAAAACATGCGGATTTCGTTGAATTTGGTACTAGAACAAAATTTTACCATTTAACTTGCAAATTATTTACAAACGAATCAGAACAACCTTTGTCGTTATAATCGCAAAAACTTGGGAAAGTTTGAGATAATCGCGAAAAAAACTATAACAATTCAAAAAAATCATCAACTTTTGGAAAGAGCACTTTTCATTGACCAACACGAAAATTACAGGCACTGGTTGCTGCCTATTTCAAAACGTAAGCTAAATTTCGTGCTGCCGTCTTTTGCACGTCATGGATCGAATTTCAAAAGATTAGCATTTTTGCGTATGTCCCAATTTAACGAAATGATTATCAACTAACATTTCGCTGTAAAACTTTTTCTTGAATCTATTAAATCAATCGGAAGATAACACTTTCTTTCATAACCGCAGAAGAACAAAAATGTTTGCGGGCGTGAAACATTTTGCCCGATTTTTCTGCTTTTTCCCCGAAAAAAGAANTGTTGAAGTACTGCCAACGATCAAAAGGCAGCAAAAGTTGAGATTAGTGTTTTGTATAACGATAAAGGGGTTAGGGCTCAAGCCTTGAGTGGANATGCAACTATCATTTATTCTCAAGATTATATTTGACATTTGTTCTGTTACCAACGGTAAAAAGGGGTAGGCAATTAAACTTATATAATCACTGCACTGGATTCTAAAAATATTATCACTGATGTTTTCTCAAAAATGTGATAAATATGTTAATCTGTCAGATTTACAAGAGATTTTAAAAAATTTATCAAAACTTTTTCCCGATTTTTCGCTAACTTGTAAGGAGTTACAGTGCGACTGCACGCCTTACGGCTATGCTTTCCTTTAACTGCGCTTCAGAATCCATCCGCATGTAGAAATCAAAAGTTTTCCTTCAAATATCAAAGCTTTAGCTGTGCAAGGCAAGAAAGATTAAGTTTTATGTTCTTTTCAACTGTTTCGATCGTTGTTCACTGATCAAATCACGACGCTGTGAAAGAAGGTCATTTAAAAACGCACCACCAAACCTAGCAGCTCAATCAAACACAACACGAAACTTGTTACCTATAGAAAAATGTGGTATTGCTACACACTATATCAGTGGTTGCCAGCGCTCTTGCAGAAGTCAGACTAGCATGACCTAAATCTATACTCCTTAATTTTATCACAATACTTTTGTACAGCTTCAGCAGGGGTCTCAAAAACGTGGCAAGCGGGCCGCATGCGGCCCGCGAGGACGTTTTTGAGAATTTTTAAATAAAATTAACAATAACGTTATTTACTTTGTTTACCGAAATTTAAAAGTGCTCGGCTAGCGAGTGAACAAGTTCTTTTCAAACAAATGTAGAGACAGATAGAAATGATTTGCCTAACACTCACGATACCTTTCGCAGGAAATAAGATGCATAAGCTGTTTCTAGTAAGGGTCAGGTACAGCCATTGTTGCGTCAGCGTGATAATGCGGCTTTCGGGTTACTTTACAAGTCCTCATTTGGTCTCGGAGCAATTTGAGTTTGAGACCTCTGACTTGGAGTCTGCTTCACGCTTTTTCTCCAAGATGTTGAATTGGCACTACGCCATTGCTCTGTTGTCTGGCATTTTCGTTTTTGTAACGTTTATGCGCAGTGGTGGACAAACCCATGCCCTTGCACCATCCATATACTGTAATTGAAAAAGCCTGTTCATTTTTAGCCAGTCGAGTTGTGCTAAAAGAGTAGTTGTTTTGGAAAACGCCTGTCGATCAATTTTAATTATCCGATTTCAAGCACAATTCATGAGTGAAAACCAGGTTGATAGGCTACTGTTTCTTGTACGACTTTCCAAGACTGTAAAGAATGATTCTGTTCCAAAGTTTACCAATGCCCGACGAAAATGCGACAACATATAACATGCCGACAAACCGAACCTAGCAAACTTTTATTGAGGTTGCATCGAAACAGCAGTGGAACAAAAAAGCAGTGTAAAATCAACTTGAGCTTTTCCTTTTCAACGTGTAGCAAATTTTCATCAAGCTCAGTCAAAAATCAAGTCTACTTTTTTCAGCACGAATGCATATTTGGCTGGGTTTTAGTAAACCATGTATTTGCTTTGACTAAGATGCTACTGTGTTTGTTTCGCACTTTTTGTATCGCAGCTAAACATAAATTTTATGTAATAGTAAAGGAGTGTTATACCAGGAATGTTCGCAGTGAAGCTATATTCAGGTCACTATATCCACAGTTCATGTTTACAACTCCACTAATTTGGACAAATTAGCAAACGCTACGAAAAACACAACCGCGAAGCAATCGATGTGAAATACTCGTATGAATGAAAATTGCCATTTTTTCTCTCTTCATGCGATAGGCAACCCATGCCTTAAAGAAGCAACTGTGTTATGCAGGGTAAAAAAGTGAGATAAATCTTTAAACTCTATAGGTTTAAAGACAAAGATCGGGTACGCGCTTGACGTTCGACAGTTCATGCAAATGGTTGGTTGTCAGTTTAAACAACGGTCATAAATCCAACTATATGACTTAGCATAAGTTGCTTCCACAGGCACTCAATGACTACAGTCAACGTACCAGAGAAAACTTTCTTCAGCTTACCGCCCACCTTCGATCTAGCAAATATCAAAAGAAGAGGGCAAAACAATGACCGTAATTTTTCCAACAGCTGACATGAAAGTATTTTCACGTGTTTTAACTCTCCATCACAGTCACTATACAAAAGCAAAGCCTGCCGGTTTTAACTCAAAGTAAAGGAACACTTTCAGCGACTGTTTTCTTCAAATGCACGTATGCGTACAGTGCCTATGTTTTGTGTGATGCAAATTTAACGAATTAAACTGCACTGTCTTCAAAATGTTCTTTGCTGAGTTGGTTTGTAAAAGTCAAATGTTTTTTTCAAAGCCCAACCCTGCATCACCTTAGCAGAGCAAGTGCTTATAGCCAACTACTACCAAGCAGTAATGGCGCAGCCAGAAATAACTGTACACCAACAAGGAGTCTTTTGCGAATGCATCACTTAGTGAAGTATGTATGCGTGCCCACTCAAGTGCATTTTAATACTGGCAAGTTTCACCAGTTGTCTTTGAAAACGTGATCAGCTTACACCTTGTTAAAATTTAACCCGACGCAATTTCAGCTTTAGCACCTGTTAAATAAGTTTTTGCCCTAAAATAAATTGTATGTTCTGGTCTCTGGAAATCAAACAACTTTCAGTGCTCAGTTTCACAATGTTTTTTTTCATATTGCATGTGTTAATGAAGCTGCATGGATAGAAAATTACAAACTGAAAGAGACTTCAGATAGTACCAGCTTCTTAATGCGAGCATCAATCTTGCTAACGAAAAAGACATCTCGAGCTTTATTATTCGAATAAGACCAAAATCAGGAATAGGTATGGATGCCAAAAAAACGAACAACCACTTGCATAGATGCTGCAANACTGAAAGGTCTCATTCCTGTGGCAGCTTCCAGAGAGCGGCAAAANGGAGACAAAATCTATGTGTTCTGTTTAATGCAACATTCAGGCAGCATGACTGCTGCGTCGTCTACAACATATGAAAACGTGTCCCCAACTCACTCAAGTGGCATGGGTTAGATTTTGCAAATATCGTATAAATTTGATGATGACACATATGTCACAGGCTGAAGGAGGGGGAACAAAATATATGGCACAGTTGGATTAAATTTTTCGCTAACTCCGCAAACGCATTTTCTATACCCGTATTCATTTCAATTGACGCAAACAGTACTTCAGAGCAGCCCCGTGGTTGTTTTTTATTTGTGTGTACAATGTATAACTTTTTAGGGCATCACCTTTAGTTTTTGCCAAACAGGCGACCGTTTGGTCCACCCACACATACTCGCGTATTTCTCTCTCATCATACTCACTTATTCCTCAGAAATTAGAAATGGCGACAAACGGATCCGTATAGGTAAGGTTGCAAATCGTCGAATTCGATAAAACTATTGCTGTTGGAACTTTCGTTTTTTAGTTTGCTGATCAACACTCGCATAGACCTTTAGATAAAGTTTCATTTTGAATTTCAGATTTTGACTTTAATCGACACCACGTAATTGAGTTTACATACTGGGATGAACATCTTGTCCGCATCAGCTTGTTCCAGTCATAGCAAATTATCATGACAAACGTCACAGAGCACAGAAATGTTCCTGCGGTTTAAACAGCAGGAGTAAAGTTGACGTTTTTACACTCAAGCCCTTCAAAGAATACTTTCTGTCGTGCGAACACTCGGCCAGATTTGACAAGCTAGTTGAGCAATCAAGCGTGAATATGTTTAGCATGTTTCAAATGGAAGGCAGTGGAGGAGGAACTTTTTTCAAAGTTGGGGCGCAAGTGCACATAAAAAAACATGGAAAATTTTTTCATTAAACGATTTACTTTAACAGTGGACCCAATACTAGTTGTGTTGCTTAAACTTATTTAACTAAAAGTCCATGTAAATGTGGGGGGTCAAGCCCATGCAGCCCCCAGTTTCGCCATCCTTAAGGAAGGCTATACGCGTTTGATTATTACGTCGTTGACATTGAATCTGCACAAACACTAAATATGCAGAGATGCGGTACCACACTTGCTATATCTCCTTATTGCTACTACTACATTGTTTCAAGAAGCATTGTCTGTTTATCTACCCGATAGGTAAATAATCTCTACCAAAGCAATTGTCAACAGGACAAGAGCAGTGAAGTAGTAACATAATTTTCTGGTACCATGATATGTCATACTTAATAAAATAAAACAGATGTTCTATAGCTATTGATTGAAACATGTATATATAGATATATTCAGTCACAAGCACATCATTTCGTTTATGTAGTGAACAAAGTTATAGTGCATAGGTTCTCAACTTTTAATGATCCACAGCCCCATTACCGATACCCGCAATACCCGTGCCCCCCTGCTCTTCAATAGAAAATGTAGATTTCGTTTTAACGCATCTACATTCTATCATTTCATTCACCACGCTAGACGGGTAAGCTGGTGAAGACCTCTGATCTTGGTTTCCCACTTTCCAGCGAAGACCTCGTGGCCCAACTGGGGGCTACCAGCCCCCGGTTGAGAAACAATGTTCTAGTGTGAGATTTGTCTGTGTCCTCACGACTTATTGACAGTCTTGTATTGACATTACTTGAGCTACACGCAAGCAGGATGGACACCGTACCAATGGTCGCCTTTCTTGGCTGAGAAGTTTGATTGCTCTCGCTCTGAGAGGACCTTGAATTCCGTTTGCGTTGATTGATTTGCATATCAAGGCTTGTGATAGGAGCTATTGAGTGACGCCCTGGCCTGAAAAAACAACGTTTTTACAGGAAATCACTAAATCAGTAAAGTGGTGCGGTGCCAGAAACCGACGTGGTGGAATGCTCTGTTGAAAAAAACACATACCATGCAAATCAAGGTGGATGATAAATTTTTAGAAAAAAATTCGCAAAAAATGGCAAACAAATCTTAAATTGATATTACAGTAAGTCAATAAAGAAACAAGGTTTTCCCTTAAAAAAGTTAAGGGGTAACGTTCCCGCGTTTATTCCCATTACACCATGACGTCATTTCCGTAGTCTTGACAATCTGGATATGACGCGAATACCAGGTGATGCTCTGGAATGAAATGAAGCTGTAATGTTCTAAAAAAATTAACGTCCTGATTCGTTTTATTTTGATAGAAAACTTTTTAACTGATCTCACTCTTAACACGCCGAGTTGAAATCTCTAGCGGCATGACAACAACACGTTGGCGAAGGTCACCAAATTAAGCTGTCAGAACTTACTTAATAACTTTCACATCTTCAGATCCAGCTGCGCTTGTCTCTTTGCGGTTATGGCTCAGCGTCTTCGTTCCACAGTCTGGCAGCACTGAAATTAAGAGAAAGTAAATTGTTACCTCTCATTTACACAATACGCACGTTCTTTCGCATTGCACAGTAGTATGATCGTTTGTGCATTGCGTCACAATTACGTCTTCTCCGCAGATTGCTGAAAAGCAATAGGCCAGCCGTTGTGGTCACCTGTACAATTACATGAACTTTTCGACTTGTTGGAAAGCAAATTGCAGGTGAGCGGAATATCGATGACGCAAAGCAGTCAGGACTCGCACGTCGCAGCATGCTGGATCTGGAAACCGGCGTGGGAACGGACGCCATCGAACAGCAATCTTGCGCTGCTTATGGCCTATCGCGAAGGCTGCTGAAACATGACCTATTGCGAGCTTTGAAATGAGCAGCGACTCTTGCCTGCCAAATACTGATTGCGCTCAAAAAAGGAGTATATAGGTCAGGACGAAGTACGTTTTTCTCATTGGCCGGCAGTGAATGTGTAGCAAGGCACGTTCGCAGCTGCAGCAATACGCCCAAAATAAGGACGCATGCATTACCGGTACCAGATTTAGGGCGTGAATTGTGAACGTCCTGACGCATATCCCGCACTCCACCATATCTGGAACTGTGTGCTTTATCATATCACACCTTCCCACAGGGGTCTCTGTAGAACTGCACGCAACTTTCGGGAAGGAACTTCACGATCTTTACCCCATTACTTCCCAACACATAGGCGATTGCGTGGGACTTACTGTGCGTGCATTTATATTTCAGCGGGCTTAAAAATTAGCGGCTAGATTTCTCCCACACGAACACAATAAGATGTTATAAAACAATCAGCAGCTTGAAGCAGACACACCATTGAAGTCGTCAACACGATACTCTGTCAGTTGCGCATAAACGTGGATATAAATTCCTTTCATATCGATGCAGCTTATTGTTTCACTTTTAGCGCATATCTACTTTTCGTATATTTTACAAAGAGCTGAAGATGCTTACTTTTCAGGTAAAATATATACTCCGAGAAATTTTAAAAATAATTTTGCTGTGAAAAACTAGCTTCACAATCAAACGCACTTCGGTAACGTTTAACCAAAGTGATAAAATTGCACGAGCGTTTCAACTATATGAGATGAATATTTTTACTGCTTTTCAACTTTTAACTCCTTCCTTTATGTTGACTTTTTTTCAGATGCCTGTGAGACGTTCCATATTTCAGAAACGTAATGAACATAGAATATATCTTATTCTTTCGATTGTTTTTACCAGGAAAATTTCAACTCAAACCGTTTTTGCGTCAGATCTGGTAGCATCTGCTTGATGAATACGTCACTGCCGGCCATCTGGACCGAGTTCATTATTTTATTCACGTAGAACAGGGGATCTTAACCTGGGACTCATGAATATGCTTTCAGGGCCCACAGGGACTTCGTGTTTTGTGCCGACTTTTCGGCACAGCTAAAGATGATTAAAACCTATTTTCGATTATCAAGATGTTCTTCTTGTAAACAAGCCAATGGCTTTTGTCAGAATTTTACAGGGTTCTGCGATCCAAAAAAAAAGTTTTAAGAAACCCTGATGTACATCGTTTGCGGCAGTGTCTGCGCGCAAAAAGTGTACAGTGAAAATCTATCGCCCGTCCAATATCCACTCCAGTTGTTTTCGTAAAATAGCGTTTTCTCTTCTGAGATTTTCGGTGGAGTGTTCGAGAACGACCATGAAAACTTGGAGAGTTCCAAAATCATAAAAATTCTGAGTCCCTTTGTTGACATCGTGGTTGCAGCAATGCCAAAACGAACTGGTGAAGAAAAATTCATTTCATCAATTTTTGAATGTGTGCTAGAACATCAGTTAAAAATCAATTTACTTGTGATCACATGTATAGTAAACATGTTCATCCCAATTTAATCAGGGACATGACGCAAGCAACACTAAAACTAGATTGAAGAAATTAAATTCAGATCATGGAGAATCAAGCGAACATCACGTATTTTGAGGAGGGCACGAAACATCCTTTTTATTTTATAACATGGCAAAACAAAACCTCATGACATTAAATGACTACATCGATATGAAACAATCATTTGAGCAAAATTTTTGCTAGTTTTTGAAGAACACGCAATTTGACGTCGAACAAGCTGTAGAAGAAATAAATTTAACAAAAAAACATATCGGAAGCTCTTCATGAGGCAAATCTAGCACATACGACCTTTCAACGTTGCGTGGCGAAAATGCGACGATAGCCGGAAATTTCCGCGGACTCATTAACGACCGTCACCTGATATCGTATGTCTGGTTCTTTGGTTCGTCTTGCTGTTCGTTGATTGCAAAGCTTGCTCTGTGCTCGGCGAACCTCGACTAATCGCTCGATTGTTTCCGGTATAAAAGAAAAGATTGGCTCGGGACCACGAACCGCCATCCGGGCCAGGTGCTTCAGCCGTCGTGCCAGCACTGCCATCGTCACTTCTTTTCCAAATTTGAGCATGCTTTGCTCGGCGGATCTTCCTCGCTGCTGCGCTTGTAGCGCCCTCTCGTGGCGACCTCTCCATTCGTTCAACTGCTGAAAGACTCGGCCTCGCGCTGAGCCAAACATCACACGAATAAGGCAAAGAGATACATTAAAAACACTGTTTTCATCAGGATTTGACATTTTGTCGTGTGCTGCATGAACTTGGCACGAGGGCTGGGAACGGATTAATTCTGACCAATGAGCGGCGTTGGCAAGCAGCTTCTTGACCCGCAATTGCTCGTTGATCCTAGTATCGGAGTGATCTCGAGCTGTTAATAGTAACTTTTCGCGGCTAATACCTTAAGACTGAAATCCAGGGTCCAAGCCTGACCTCTATATAGGTATCGAAGCCAAGTGTGCAAATGCAACAGTGGGTTGGTCACAACGTCACGTACCAGTCTTGGAGTAGATTGGGCTTTTATGTTTCAAATAACAAACCGGGCCTTAAAATAGCTGCCCTACATTGAAAAATCTCGTGGATCTTCACAAACGTCCTGAGCGACCAGAACTTCCCACGAGTTTCAGGAAAGCCCTTTTTGCTCAGCTGACACCTTGTCAATCACTTTCATTAGATATCAGTGTTCGACATAACCAGTCCGACCAAAGTTTATTTTGCCGTGAATGAAAAGAAAAAGAGAATGTTAAAAAAACGCACTAAAGCTGGTCAAATTTACTTGACCAGAACGTGCTGTAATTTTGCAAAACAATCTAATTCGAAGCTTCTTTTGCCAGGTCAAAGTTTAGTGTTGGTGCTTCAAACTACAGCCATCCACAGTCCCGTTACGTCCTTGGTGTCGACTTCGTCCGCTTATAAAATGAATTGACGCTCAATTTCAGTCAGCGCTGCACAACTCCTTGGCAAACACTTGGTTATGATCCATGCTATTTCTTCCCGTCTGGGTCGAAAAAGTGCTTGAAGTTTCAGGTGCGAGCGCATAGCCCTATCACATTCAAGTAATTTAAAACAGGTCAGCGTTGCACGATAGGAACTTCTGTTTTGCCTACAGTTAGCTTTTGTTTATTTTTCCTCATTGAAAAAAAATTGATAGAGGGAGTAAAACCGCCATCTTCAGACTATGTGGATGCAAGCAATTGGGTGCATATTGAAAACTATTCTAAACAATAGGCCTCAGGACAACGAACATGAAACTTTAAGCTCCAGGGTAACAAAGTAAGTAGGTTTTCTTAAAAGTATACGTTGTATACAATCATGCAAAGCCAAAAATTAGCATTTTACGAGAGTAATCGGAAACACTGCTTATATGCGTATTTTAAAGCTGTTTTGCATCAGCAGTCGAAAATCCAAAATAATTTTAAATAATATACGCAAATCATAAAAATTGATACAACTTACGGACACCTAGGACAACAGTCACCTGGGACAATCGCCACTGAGGACAACAGCCACCTAGGACAATTGCCACCCAGGACAACTGCAACCAAGACAACTGCCACCTACAGTAGGACAACTGCCACATAGGACAATCGCCACCCAGGACAACTACGCGCAACTTCTACCCGGACAACAGCCACCTAGGACAATTGCCACCCGGGAAACTGCCACCGAAGGCGTATTCAGTTCTTTGCGTTTGTTGCCATTAAAGCAATATGAGCTTCACTAAATTCTGGTGTATAACAAAAGTTTGTTCATCCTCTGACTACTTTAAAGAGACTTACCTTAAATTTTAATACTTTTGGGTGGAGAATGTCGTGTCGATGTCACTACAGCTTCACAAGCATTCTTAAGTCAATGCAAAACTTATTTTTTATGTGCCTTTTCAACATTTTCACAGCCAACACTTTTATGCACATTATCGCATCGTATTAATTCCGCGCACTCATAAAACGCCTGTTCTTCCTTTCGTTTCAAGTCCTGTGCATTTCTTACTTTAGCTTTTGATTTGAGATACATGGTAGCAACATCATCGCTGCAACTCACTTTTGCTGCACTACGCTGAAGCAGTAGTAACGTAGTACATAAGCTCTTAACCACGGTACCGCGACAACTTCTATAAGTGCTGCAAACGCATCATCCTAGGTGGCAGTTGTCCGTGAGGCACAAAGATATATTGCTAAAAAAAGAAGTGTGGGAGGTACGTAAAAAACTGGCCACTTTTAACAGCACTTCAAACTCATTTTTAAATCAGTTTTCAATGAGGCATTGACTTTCATTGCACTAATAGAAAACACGAAATAAGTGTGAAAATGTGTTCCGCCCCACTGCACCCTTGGGTGGCAGTTGTCCTAAGTGGCAGTTGTCATGGGTGGCAGTTGTCCAGGGTGGCAATTCTCCTATGTTGCAGTTGCCCAGATGTGGCAGTTGTCCTTGGTGGCAGTTGTCCTGGGTGAAAATTGCCCTAGGTGGCAGTTGTCCTATGTGGCAAGTTTCCTGGGTAGCGATTGTCCTAGACGGCAGTTGTCCCAGTGGCAGTCGTCCGGGGGGCAATTGTCCAGGTGGCTGTATTCCGAACTCCGGATACCACCAGAGGTACCTTGATATTTTTTCACAAAATGCGAACGTTGATAAATACTTCAGAGGCACCTATGGTACAGTTGCTAACGTAGGAAAGTAAATTTACAAGCAACTGAATCATTTTTCACTTCTTTCCAAAGACCTGGCAAAGGTACTCTGCCACATTTTGTGCACCCTTTCGCGGAGTGTTTGAGTTAAGAAGTATCGTCTTACCCAGTGGTATCGCTCTTTGTCGCGCCATTATCCAAAGCTCCAGCAGAGTCGAGGTGGTGCACTACATCTTGCCTCTTTTCGCTTGAGAACGTTGACGTCGTATGAGACTGTATGACGCTCGAAGCATTTCTTGGGTGGCTGGCGACCAAGTTCGTTTGGTTTGCAGCAATGTGAGGGAATGCTCTTTCCATAAACCTTTCTTTCAGCCTCTGCACATTATTTGAAATGATATTTTTAGAAAAAAATTTTTCGTCCTGCTCAAAGGATGTGTGTCAAAAACCTAAGTTTTATGTGTGATGAAACAACTTTCTCATTACCAAGAATGACAGAAAACAAAGATATTTCACAGAAAGTTCAGTCACTTAAAAGTATAGCCAAGGTGCAAAGTTGTGCAATGAAAAAGACCTACAAGCACCTCGGGACTTACGCCGCACATCACATAGTCCAAATTGAGCTAATTCGTTCAACCACGCACTGTTTGATTGTTTTGAAGTTTTGTCAGCCCACCTAGTACGCTCGACTTAACGATGCCAAAATATAACTAAAAAGTAAGCAAGCAAATTTGAAGCACATCCCAATATTGTTTTACCGAATTACTGGAGCAAACTTGCACCACAAAAGACGTAATTCAGAAGTTATGTCATAATTCAGATATTTGAAGCTGTGTTTTAGGTGTACCCATTTCTATTGTAACTTCCAAGAGTCTTGCACATTATGGAAACAAACGTTTTTTAAAATATTATAGACATTTCGTTTAAAAGTGTACTCTCACTTCGGGATATTTTTCAGGAAATTNAAAATGTTTTCTCAGTGCCTTTCTTTTCAGATGACCTAATAAAAGAGCGTACCTTTTCCGTCAAGAGGGGCGATCTCGTTTTNGCAGGTGTGCTTCTGCTACTGCTCAGCAATGACGATGGTACATGGCTGACGATGCTGTCCATCACTGTGTCTCCTTGCGCCACGTGAACTTCGTTCTTTTTGAGAAATACTTCGCGGGTGCTGGATGCGGAAGGACTGGAAATACGTCCCTTGTCCGATAAAAATTCTTTATCTAAATTGGCATCAGAAGACAGCAACCACTCCACCGAAGGTGGTAACGGAGTTCCTTGCAGAGAATCGTCGAAAAGCAAATCGTCAGAAGCTGATTCGAGTTTGACTGCCTCAACCCATCTATCTAGCGCCCACTCGTGCTTGGCGTAAAAGGTGATTTTCCGCCGCGTCAGGGCGCAGTTTATTTCAAGAGCACGTGAAGTGGGAATGTTACTAAAAACAAAAAACACCAGACCAGATCGTATTGGCAGTAAAATAAAAATCCTGAAAAGCGCAACAGCAGACAAGCAGTGATCTAATTTTATATTTTTTTCTTCTTTGAACCACTGGGGCGTGGACTATAGTTTGCAAACCACAGACAACGCCAATTGAAATGGATGATTTTCATCGCGTAATCTAAATTTAGTCTTAGTCTAAAATCTCGATTTGATCGAGATTTGAATTTTTTGTGTCATACTGCACTGACGCAGTTTTAATCCAACTTGAACGTAGGTGTGTATACGGCGACAAAATGTCGCTCGTAACCGGTTAGAAGTATTCAAATGCGCTGAACGAAAATACACATAATTTGTCGTAATCAAAGGCAGTGGCGCAGCCAGAATGAGGCCGAAGAGGCCATGCCTCCCCCCCGAAATAAACTTGGTAAGAATTTTACTGGTGCTTTGTATCAATTTTCAACGGTTTGAAAACGGTTAGACGTCAGTTACTGACGACGTCACTGACTGGCCCCTCCCGAACAAAATACTTGGCTGCGCTACTATGATCAAAGGGCACAACTTACTACTGTGATGACGGCGACAAGACTACGATTGAAGCAGAGAGATTTCCGACCGAAAAGGATTCGACCGGTGTTTGCTGAAGATTGAGCAGATCGTTTTTACTTTTTTGGTCTTCGAATGCATACACCAGAAACTTTCCGTCCCGAATCACGCACCAGTAGTCCTGAACGAAAGGTGCGCGCATGTACAATACAATTTCAAGTTAGCAAGCAAGCTCACCTTCACATCAAGAACTTTTGCGAAACTACGCGTTGTTAAACCAGCTTTTAGCGTCTCATGTTCAGTGTCCACAGCCTTGCCTGGTCGTGGAGCGAATTGGCAAACTAGTTTCTATCAATCTCCCCAAAGCTGTTCTGTAACCTATACGCCTCTTTACAGTAATCTTGGGCGAGAAACGGTCCACCACCGTTTGCCGTTGTTGAAAGAAGTTTGGAAATCTAATAAGATTGTGACATCGTCTCCTATCAGCTGCGAGTGCCTTATCTTACAGTACTCTACCACAAAGACAAAACCTTTTGTAAATAACCCATAGCCTTCGACCAACTGCTCGCCATTTGTACATCAGCCATCGATTCGCAATATTACCCAAAGATGACAACGTAGTATTGACCCTAGTAAAGGCCTCTGAATCTAACAAGTCATGCCTATGTTTGAAAAAAACAAACACAAATTAACGCACAAATTCAAATACTTGAAGTGCTTTCTCTTATGGCAAAAAGTAGGAAAAAATCATTTTGCGTGCATGTTAAAAGCACAGTAACGGTGATGTAGAAAACTTTAGTGCAATTCGGAGGAGGCAAGGTAACCTTTCGGTTATTCTAGTTTGGCGTTTGGCACAAAAGACTTTCGACGCTTGTTGCAGTTTGAACTTGTAAGGTTATAAACTTCTTGTCGCGAAAAGGTTTGGCACAAACGTTTAATCTGTCAAATATTATGGCGGTTGTAGTCTAAAAACGTGAAAATCCATAAAACAGTATTTTGAAAAACGAGTATAACCCCAATCACTGCATACGTAACTCGTCGCTGCTGTTTATCGTTCGGAAAAAGATCATGTTTTTCTTTCGAGTTGGTANCCACATGCTTTTCGCTCCTTTACTGAGCTTCTGATAGCTTTTGCTGCGCAAGAAACTAAAAATCTTCGTTTTATANATGAACAGAATCACTTGCAGAGGTCTTTGTTCAAACATCTAATTGAGGCTTGGTCAACTGCATACTTTCCTCTTTGACCCGTACGAACATTGCCTGATCATTTTCATTCGTTTGTGATGTAGTAAACACGTTTGAGCGCGAAGCGTCAGCATGTATTATTTGGAGTGTTTAACGCAGGGGCCACCAACCTTTTTGATACTGAGAGTTACTTCTATGCACAGAAGTTGTTTCAAGGCGTGGTTTGGTATTTGAAGCATAAGCCCAAACCACTCCAAGACTGGTACGCGAGATCGCGGCCAACCCACTGTTGCATTGCCACAGTTGGCTTCGATACCTGATGTAGAGGTCGGGCTTGGACCTTGGGATTCAGTCCATGTTATTACCGGCAACAAGTTACTATTTATAGTTCGAGATCACTCGACTACTACAGGATCAACGAGCAATTGCGGGTCAAAAAGCTGCTTGCCAACGCCGCTCAATGGTCAGACCCAATCCGTTCCCAGCCCTTGCGCCAAGATCATGCAGCACACGACAAAATGTCAAATTGTGATGAAAGCAATGTATTAGATGCATCTCTTTGCATAATTCGTGTGATGTTTGGCTCAGCTGGAGGCCGAGTCTTTCAGCAGTTGAACGAATGGAGNGGTCGCCACGAGAGGGNGCTACAAGCGCAGCAGCGAGGAAGATCACCCGCTTTGACAAGATGTGATACAGTAGGTCCACATGAAACTTATATGTTGAAATCCTTTTATGTGGAAGCCAAGTTTTTATCTGTTTTCAGATTTTTGCGTAAATTAAGAGCGTTTCCTAAAGCAGTCCATGTCTGTGCACAGAGCAATGTTCTCAGCCAGCTGCCTTTTTCACCTGGTTTCTGACAGATGCAGCAGCGTCAATCCTCCTTTTCCTGAAGGAAATGAGAGATGCAGTTAAACAGGATCTTTGTGTGGGTTGAGGATAGAGATGGGAAGCCCATGTGCCTCTGGCCNTGCACCAACATCGCTTGAAAAAACGGTCGCCACAGTAGTATCGTTTTTTAAAACAATGAACTTATTTCATTGTTTCAGTGTCAATTCATGAATGCATACTATTTTTCATCACGTATANCCAAGGCTTTTATGTCATAAAACATATGCACTTGCCAATTCATTTGCACATTTCGCCCTAATGAACTCTGTTCTTGATTACGTCCATAGTCGCTTGCCCTTTGATTTGTTTTTTCTTTTGGATCCATATTTGACACGTCTTTAAGCTACACTTAAAATTCAGGGTGTTTGTTCGACGTGCTGTGAAACGTCTTCAGAAAACGATATTCCCAATCGATAAATTTATCAACGTAAGGTTTTTCTCAACAGCAGGCGGAATTAGGCTAGGTTGGCGATGATGAAGCATATTCTGTCTGTAGGCCGAAATATTTTTCCACAAATACTCGTAATAGACTCGTAGTTTACAATTAAAATTTTTTAAAGAATCTAATTGAAATAATTTTGGTTTTAAACATGGTCATTTAATTAACGGCGATTGTTTAGAGATGTCGTGATGAAATGTAAATTAATTATTCGCAAAAAAAAACAGAATCGAACTTTCCCTGCAGTTACGACAACACTGTTGCAGTAGAGACAAATCTGAGGCCGCTGAAACTAGTGTACCGCGCCCTTGCATGAGCGTAGGGGCGGATCCAAGGAGGCGATTGGGGCGAACGCCTCCCCTAAAACATACGAAAGAAACTTTATTCACCCAGTGCCGGCGCTACCATTAGGCGAACTAGGCGACTACCCAGGGCGCTGGGCCAAAGGGGGCGACAAAAACACCATTGTGTGGTTCAAGAGTGACGTACGTACGGAATTAACATGATAAAGCGAATGAAACGCATGTTCACGCAGTTTATGAGAAGAGGAAGGTACTACACTAATTCAGGTTTGCTGCATAAGGGTTAATCTTTTCCATTTTAATTTCAGTTTCACAGTATACTAGGCAAGGTATGTGGCAATTTGGTATAAATATTATTCTTGTAATAAACTTTTCTAACGTATAAAACATCCTTCGTATATTTCTGTAATATATGTGATTAGTAGAGTAAGGATCTTTGCATAGGAGGGGTGAGCGCTGGAATGGATCTTGCCTAGGGTGCTCATAAGTCTATAAATGGTCTCCTGTCAGTACCAGCAAAGCATACCCTCCGGCCCATACTTTATCAAGCTCACTGCAAAATTTTAAGGTAACCACTTCTGTTCTTTTTATTTGTTGATTTTTCCTGGCTGCGCCGCTTTTACCCGAGTAGGTTTATGTCGAAGCCTTCGCTGAATCGTGTTTCAGTCGTCATGTGGTCAGATTAGGAAACGCTGCCGTAAGGCCAGCATTATTGGCATTAGTAGCCTAGTTAACCAGTCAGATTAAGATTATAGGACACACCACCTAGTTTATGTAACAAAGAGATACTAGCTGTTACGCAACATAACCAACATTGGTGACCTTCGCGAACATCAGGGCTTTGTTGTGCATGTAGAACTTCGTCGGTTGTCAATACACCAGACTGCAAAAATTTCTTTGAGGCCTATGCTAGAATTTTTGTTTGTGTGAATGCTGACGCCTGTTACTTGTGTAGGGAAGGTGTGGAATCCAGGGAAAGGACTTTTTCAAACGGGCGTAGAACCTAGATTATCCAGCGAAAGTTGCTGAAATTTTGTTCGGGTTGAAGGTTTATGGACCAAAATTGTTCATTCCAAGTTTTACAAATTTCAATGAATGTTTTATATGTTTTTTTTATGTTTATGGTCTGGTGGTACTCCGGAATGCGCATTTGCGCACCTTAGCGGGAACACTGATTGCAAGTTATATTTATTGTGTAAACCAAGAATATAAACTCAC
>JGI24159J19872_10000391_pt1 | contig 37215 bp, 25 predicted proteins | sample Ectturendosymbi4_FD_19872 | JGI IMG/M metagenome (IMG submission 19872) | reverse complement strand
TCACCTTCTCAAAAACAGTGTGAGACTAATCCCAGCAGAGAATAAAAGAACGCAGATGTGTTTGCAAACAGAATTAGCTGAAGAAAAATCACAATCACTTCACTCACAGAAGCTACCGCGGTGTGCACAACAAATCTACGTCATGAAAGAAAAAAATCGTTACTCTTAATGTTACAAAAAAGTTTTGTATGCAGGCCCGAAATATTTAGACAAACTTAAACCCGAGCCCGGCCCGAACTTAAAAGCCCGGCCAGTCTTGTGACTCTGCACCATGTCAAAAGTTTCATTCTCAGAGTTCTACTTGCATAACGACACAAGAATGTATTTGAGATTAAATCAAAATGCACAACGGTGAATTGGTGAAAAAAGTACCAAGTTTCACGTTCAACACGAAAAGAATGTCTAACAAAACTAGGTGTGATGTACTGTAAAGCAAATGTTTCCCACTTGGATGAAAACACTGCTGCAATGTGGGTTTGGTTAAACTCAAGCAAATCAGATGACTTATCAACCAATGCATTCAGCACAAGCACAATGTGCAAGAGTGAAGGAAAAAATATCTTTTGGATTTGTTGGTCACCATTGTCACGACATTACAAGAAGTTAGGATAATTGTATATTTTGTCCTTATTTCCGAGTCAAGTCCCTACGTTTTGAGCAATAGGTCAACATACAGCTAGGTAAATACTGTAGGCTATTTCTCCAATGTTTTGATTGAAATTCTGTTCGCTAATGGTTGAAAACAGTCTTTTGCTAAACTCCTCATTGCAAAACCAAGTCTCCACAATAGTGCTGCTTTTTGTCTTCGACGAAAGATTCGCAATTATTTGCATGAAAATCTATCTTTCTAATATTATATACACTAGCATCATTGAATTATACGCTGTCTGTTTCTGAATACGTGACAGCCAACGTTACAGCAAATACATTTACATTTCTGCACGGAACAAATCATGGCTGTACTGTGGTCTCTCACATGTGCAGCTGTAGTACTCTCACTGTTAAAGAAAATAAGCTTTCTAACAGTGTACCACACAGGGTAAAATCTCGGACAGAAGCAGTTAAACATCTTTCACCGTCCCTAGAAACTTGGAAAATGCTAAAAACTATTTTATCGAAGCTAAAATTTATAAACTAACGGAATCAACCTTCCACGAAAAAACTCTGTTTCAACATCAAGTTGGCTGTGTGTGGCCTACCATCTATCATGAAAAGCTCTTCACACAAAACGTGACAAACATCACTTTTATTTTTGAAACCCCTCCAAATACAAAACCTGAAGATAAAAAGTGGGGGGACATGGCATATTATGTCCCCCCATCTGAAAAAGTGGAGGGGACAAGTCCCCCAACAAATTGCGCCCATGACTGTATTGAATATACTTTTTACATTCAGGATTTTTGAGCAACTTGCGCTTGCCTTGAAGTTTTTCACTGTATTGAATATACTGTTTACATTCAGGATTTTTGAGCAACTTGCGCTTGCCCTGAAAACAGAGTTTGCCTTACAATTTTTCAAGCCGGAAAGCGGCAGCCCCTTACCCCCGCCTCGTACGCCTATGACTGCCAAGTTATATCAAATTGTATAGTTTTTGAGGCTGCATTTTTTTGAAAACTTGAAGTATCGTGGTTGGCTGCAGCTTTTGACGTATTTCTTTTTAAATCCGGTTGGTATACGTTAAACTTCATGAATAGACTTTGAGGAAAGTCTGAACTGAGTTGATTTTTCCGAACGGGGAATATGGTCCAAAGAAATACGTCCGATTGCAAGCTTGATAACCCTGAATCACAATACGTGGTCGAAACCCCTTACAAAAAGCAGTCACTTTTTTAAACGTAGAGTCAATTAACAGAAATGGTTGGATTCATACTCAAACTAACCAACACACTACTTGATTATTAGTTTGTAAGTCAAACAGCATTGCTCAAAAGCGGTTCAAATTTGGGCTATAATGAACTGAACAAATCTACATGTTAATACTCTTCTACAAGGTGTCCACAAAGTCCGGGTACATGGGGGTTTTCTATTTTATTTGTTTGGGTTATTTTTCCTCCCCATAGGTTTATTTATTTAAATGATGGTTTTGACGAACAGATAACGGGTGAGACTTATCTGAACATGCTGCGAGACAAATTAACGCCTCAAACTGAGCGCATAGGCGGACTTTCGGACTGGTTTCAACAGGATAGGGCCCCAACCCATTTTGCTACAGTTGTCAGAGATTGGCTGAATGGCGCTTTTCCTCACTGGATTGGAAGAGGTCATCATTTACAGATTTAAACCGCATGAGAAAACGCATTACCAGTCAGTGTGCTGAAATCGACGGCAAGGCAGACCTATTCCATCGAGTTCCCCTGTATTTTGCACAGCGCATCAAATTTTGTATTGAAAATGATGGAAACCATTTTGAAAATATTATTTATCAACATCAGAATTGAATAAAATTGTTTTGTTTCAAAAAGTATGAGAGCCGATTTTCGGCCCTGCAGAGCCAATTAGTCGTCAGGTATTCTCACAAAGCCTGGAGTTTGCTGAAACGTAATTGCCAGAGGCAACTATTCTGATGCCCACACTGGCTGATGTTAATTTGATGACGTCGTGAAATTACCAAAAAAGTTGGCACAGCTCATGAAGTTTCACACATTTGCGTTTAGCACACAGCGAAACAACCTTTCCGCTTGAGCGTGGTGGTAGAAGCAAAAACGAATTTGATAACCTTTAACCTGGACCGCGGTTTATGTGCATGTCTAACCAAGGAAGATCTTAGATTCGAGGTAGGACTTGCGCGGAAAATAGGGTTGCCAGATGGCCGGTATTTTGAAAATAAATAATTTGCCGTAACTTCAAGAACTAACGCAGAATTTCTCAAATTATAATGACTCTAGTAGTTGTGAATCTTGTCAGGGTACTTCCTTCAGGAAAGTTTTCTGCTGTTGACGCAATCCTTGGTGCGATGGTCACGTCACACACACACACCGAATGTAATGAGCCAGCCAAAATAGGGGAAAATTATTAATTGTGGCTTAACAATACTGACTGCCTATCTGTTTTCTCTATGCCGCTTACGAATTACAACACAGCTTAGATTTGGCACTGTTGGCAAAATAGCCGGTATTTTTACAAAACGCATTTGGCAACCCTAGCGGAAAATCATTCCTTCAATCTACCGTGCTGTCAAACCTGTTTTAGTGAAGCAAAAAATAAGCTGTCGACAACTTAATCCACGGCGAATAAGGTGCTTCTCCTTTGAAACAAGTTGAACTGATAACCACACAAGTGTGCAACTTTTTCCGAATGAAACACATTTAAACGACCGAGACACAAACGTACGTCTGACGACGCATACAAATCAGTATGCGCCACACTTACCGCTCATACGGGCAGCAAGAAGGGTCGGCCCCAGCGGAAAACAATGTACCGGGAAGCAGCGGAATGAGCACTCGTGCTATAATTATAATCACGGTCGAATGCTAAATAACCGTCACGGTAGCAGCGAGCGCAGACAGGTAACATCAGCAAGTTTCGTTGTGTGTACAAGGACAGCTTGACACCAGCGCATGAAGAACCACATGCACGTCATAGATTTACTCGAAACCAGGGTTATTTAGAAGTTTCTAGGTATATTTGCTGGAAATATTGAAATATTCACCAAACCCTACGCCAGTGGTTCCCAAACTTCTTCGAGCCGTTACCCAAATCAAGGTATCGATTATGTCTTATTACCCCAAATAAAAATTGTTCGCATTTCAGGTCGAAAATTTCTTTTGCAGTGATCGCTCATAATACAGAACAACAACGTAGTTTTGGTTTTGCGTTACCCCCTGAAGACTTGCATATTACCCACGGGAGGTAATTTACCCCCAGTTTGGGAACCACTGCCCTACGCCATTTGACGCGCTAGGCACTGAACGACAAGCGCACAAACGTCATGGGTTTGACTGTGGAACTGAATGAAAACCAGTCTAAACAACGGACTGCCCCGAGCGCGCACTGTCTATCGTTTGTAAACCCAATTTCTTGTATTGCAAGCACATGCATAACTGAGGAATCCTGTGCACGTTTAGCGCTGGGTTGGCTGTGGACAAGCAGACAAAATACTATTTGGGCGTGGATTTGCGCCACGAGAAAAATGAATTTGAGGCATCAGCAAGTCACGTGACACGCTCTAAAACAATCCTAAGGACATGTCCAGGTAAATACAACTGTTTCAAACATTTCCCCAGCTTTGCGAAGTCCAGGGTCCCCACACATTTTCTAAAACAATTTTCCATACTTTTTCAACACCTTTTCAATAGTAAATTAAGCCTCTGGTACTATCCGTTAGCTTAAATTTTCGAAAATTTTGCTCACTGAAACGCAATGCATGAAACATCTGCAGAACGGTTGTCAGCACTGAAGAACAAAATTTGAATAAACAAATGGCTGAATTTAGAACTTGCATACTTTTTCAATACTTTACGTACATTTTGGTCAAATTCAATACTTTTTCAGTTTCGTAACAGTTTCCTATCAACAAGCACGGTTCGCACTGATACTCGAGCAGCAATTGCGTTGCTGTCTCGATCGAGACTGCACTTCATCAGCGCAAATGCAAAAACAACGTCAACACTGGTCTTAAAAGCGAAGAAATCAAATCTTGTTAAAGCGAACAGCACAACTACCTCAGGTCAATAAACACTTTTATCTTTTTTACCGCGGTTGCTCAATAAACACTGCTGAGGAAATGCACTATACAGCGCTCTTCGTCAATGCCACCGCTCAGCACGACGATGGGCATTAGAGCAATCGCGAACATCCAACACAGGCAAGCTACAACAAAAATGCCTAAAACACTTCTCTAGTACAAAATATGAACTGCGTCGTACCGTCCAAGTCCTTTGCTATCGAACCCCTTGCGATCGCGTCACAGTTGAAAGATTCACTAACTCCTGCCGGGAATCAACCTCGTGCATCAACTAGCGCTCGGACCTATGGGGGAGTAGTTCCGACAGTACTAACGTGCAAACGACAGTAGGACACCTGGATGTACTACTGTAATATAGTAAAACATCACTGCCGAGCGAGCTGCACAGAAGCAGAACTTAATTTCCGTCTTCTTCAGGCAGTGAAAGCATGTCCCGAGGTGTTGCGTCGCCGCTCTCGCACTTGCCCGACGCTTCGTCAACTTTCGAAAGTTCAACCAATCTTTTTAACTGTAGGGAAAAGATTTTACCAAAGGTGGGAAGTCAGGGATTCAGTCGTTCGGAAGCATGTCAGTTTTGCTTAAACCGCAACTGCTTGTATCAAAAGCCTCTGCTTCGTCAGCTTTGCCGTCGTCCGAGCCAATCGAACAACTTGACGTTTGAGCAGAGTGACAAGATGATGGGAGTTCGTTGACGGGTGGCAGGGGTTCTGTGAGAGTAGGGTGAAGACATATACCATGTAAGGGCATTCGAAAGACCAGCAACAGCGCTTCTGAATTTTGGCATTTCATTAAATATCACTGGCGCGGCGTTAAGCAGCAAAAAGCTTCGAACAAATCGCGCGGGTATCAAAGGCTACACGAACGAAATAGAAGCCTGTACACTTAAGCTGACATCCAGCACACACTGAATGTTTGGATCTCTGCGATTCTTTTTTCAGAATCTTTAATCACAGTTGCCAGGCGGACGATTCTGGTACAAAAATTGAATTTGCAGCATTTGCAAAATAAAAAACTCAACTTCACTACACAAGTTACCACGTTAAGTTTCCAATTTTTTGAGGTTATCAGCAAGTCTCCACAAAGGCGACGCTAAATCTGCTCGCAAATGTTTGACTAGAAAATCGATTTGGCGTCATTTACGCATCTTCAGTCCTGTAAATTGCAAGCAAAGCTCACGGGTGATGAAGAACCAAAGCATGACTTGGGAAAAGCACGCGAACTGTAGTTTCACACACACGCAGCGACGAAACAGAATCAAGGTGAAGTCTATTCCAGAGGCAAACCAACAAGCTACCAGGCGGTGAAGTTTCCCGGCAGTCGTCATCGTCATCGTCTTCGTCGTCGTCGTCAGACGATTCGGTTTCCTCTTCCGGAGCAACTTCAGCTCCCGGAAAAATGTACCGATGACCCCCGTCGAAGTAATAAGAGTTCGCTGTGAGTGGAACAAACGAGAGTAAAACGGTGGTAATTGTACAGTTCGAAAGAATTTCAAATCGCGAAGAAATCAGTCTTACAAAAAATATGATGATCAAACAAGAAATAACATTGGGCCAACAGTTTCAATAAACCGAGTGACAAAATTTTTCACGAAAACAATTTGCTATTCGCACTTGCACTACTTTTTCGGTTACAATTTTAAGCCACATAATTTAATTATTCAAATACATGACTGAAGGGGGAGTAGACAATCCAGTTGCAGAGTGTTCGCCTTCCAATCGAGGGGAAAAAGACTTGCAGTTGCGCTTGTTAGAAAAAAAAGTGTAAAACGGCATGTGGCACATTTCAGGCATCAGCCTCTTGCCAACTGAAGAATGAACAAATCCACAGGAATGCTCAAATATCAATCAACTCAAATCGCAGAAGTAGTGCTCGTTTTGCACAGAATTTAACTGGCCACCGACCACAACAAAGCCAACTTACGAGGCAGCCGTTTGCTGATCGACTGCTTCCATCTGCTCCTCCACAATCCTTTCATGTCGTCCATGTCGGAACTTGTCGACGACACAGGTTCGCTGACACTGCACGTCGCAGCAAGATAATTCCCGGGGCATGGTAAATCACTCGTGGTGTCGCTTGTCATTCCAGACTGTGAAGCGGATGCCGCCGCACCAGGCAGCGAACGTCCCGGACATGTTTCAGGGGCGGGGTTGCGGGCGGCGTCAGTTCGACTGTCAGTCGTGAATGCTTTGCCCGCAGCAGCGTTGCCACGGTGATCGCTCGTTGCTGCAGTGTTTTGCGAATGGGAAGCGGACGCCGAAGTGTCGCTGGGTGACGAGCACTCGGCAGTTTCCGATGATGCCGCTGCAGACGACGACGCAGGTCGTCGTTGGTCGCCGTGAGACGGAAATGTACGACTGTCAGACGCGCTAGCGGAGCCTCGTCCATCAGTTTCAGGCAGGACAAGGTTCGCTACGGTCTCTGCTGAAACAGCTGAGGTGCTGTCGCTGATTGACGCATCAGGACACGCGTCACTTGCAGGAGTAGAAATGCTTGCGGCGTTTTCAGGGTCCGTCCCTGCTTCGCCCGGAAGAGCGCGCACCTCTAGCAGACTGCAAATCATAAAATGCATCACACGTGCTTGAATCGCCGCTCGTGAAAGGAGGCAAACACACGGTCGAAGTCATGGGGCAAAAAAGCATGTTGGTTTTTAGGTCGAAATTTCAGGACGTATTGCTCTCTGGACTGAAGTGAAACACTGGCCGACGATGAAAACGACAGTGGCAAAATTGAACTATTGCTCCAACACGCAGCTGAACGCAATTTGTGTTTGCCGACCACCGAACAGACCGAAACGCAGTGGCAGCTTCTCGTGGAGAAAATCCCCAGCACATCCAACACGCAGAAATTTTCCACTACTTGCTACAGATAAATGGGTTGCTATAGGCAACATTCACAAACCACACTGTTGCAGGCGCAACTCTGTCTTTTTATCGACAATATTTTTATCGAACGCGTTGCTCTTTCGCACAGTCAGGGTTGCGCGCACTGAAGGTCGGTGATGGTTCAGGAACAGTACCAGGTTTTTTTAATTGAAAAACATCCTGATGACGATTTAATCAGCTTCTTATAAAATGTCATTTTATTTCTCAGAAAATTCTACACAGAATTAAAGCCCTAGCGCACGGTCGGTTGCCGTAAGGCGGTTAACTCAAAATGATAGAATAGTTTGATTCGGATGGCGATATTTATTTGCTTAAACGTGAAGTCATAATGTCAATTACATTTTGGTGCGAGACACTGGCTTTGAAACGCACCCGAATAATTTGCGTGTTTTTTAGTTTGATGCAATGTTTGCAACAATTAAAATGGTCACAAATCGGCCCTCGACTAAGTCTAATGATCCAAATAACAATTTGTAATACACCCATATAGGTTTTTTTCCGACACAGGCCGAATTGTTTTTTTCTGAAGAACTGAAAATATAGACTAGTACAGGGGTGGGCAATTAATTTGGCTCTCAGGCCACTTTGAGGAGGCCACATTCAGCGGAGGGCCGTACCTTCTAATGGAAATAGAAGCAAGTCTTGGTTAAGTTTGCTGAGGCTAAGTTGGAGGTAACTTCAGATTTGAACATATTTCCTGAATGCTTCGGCGGGCCACTGAAAACGCTATAGCGGGCCATATTTGGCCCGCGGGCCGTTATTTGCCCATCCCTGGACTAGTGAATACTGTTACGGCGAGTCTTATTACCATTATGGGACAAATGACCGAAATGTCTCAGCGGAAAAAAAACAGGCTCCCACCCGTCCGTTTCAGTCACCAACTCCATGAAGTCTCCTTCGAGCCTCCTGCAAATTTCGGACACGATTACGTCACCGTCGCCCAACAATTCAACGTCGAACGACTGGTGACTGAGAGCTTCACGATTGATGAGGATTTGAGGAATATTGGGAGGGAGGGAATCTGTTCAACAGATCTTTGGTAAGATTCAGCAAAAGGTGCATCATCATCTGTGCAGTGGACACTATGTAAGAGGCGGTGGTGCATATACAGTCACAAAAGAATACTTTTCATGGCAGTTATAGAATCAAATATTCTCTTTATTTGCTAAAAGTAGCATTGTTTCATTTAAAATTGATTATTATTAGACCCGATTAACTTAGCAAGGAGCGATTTTTTATTAAGGAGGAAGTTTGTTTTTTTTGGTAAATCAACACCCTCATTCCAAAAATTCCGCATTTTTAGTCATAATGCTTACTTAGCAGTAAGGCATGTATGCTCATCTAGTAGTAAATAACAAAAAAAGCGAACTGACGTAAAACAATTTCCAGTATCCAACTAAACTAAGCCCTGAACGCGCGAAACTACAACCGGTGGTGCGGCTGCAATTCGGGAGTTCTGTGGTTTTTGGTGAGCTGGAAAACACTAACACTTGGCCAGGATCGCTCTGGAATATTATTGAAGCGATCATCCCCTCTCTCGTAGAGGTTCTGCCACACAGGATCTAAGCGAATCATGAAAATTCCTAGTTCATCACTTCAAACAACGCTTCGATCTGCGTACATCAGAAAGACGAGAGTCGCAGAAGGTAGTCCAAATAAACTTACTGGGAATGAGAGCCACGGGTCGCACTTTCAGCGTTGAACCGATTACAATTAGTAAGTCCGCTTCATCCTTGTCAGTTGTCATCTGCCGATGAAAATGTTCCGGAAGGCTCTCTCCGAAGAAAACTATGTCCGGCTTCAAGATGCCTGGGGCACCATCTTCAGACCCACAACGTGGGCAGCGGGGAATAACCTGCCGGAATGCACACGGTTCCGCCATATCAGATGTGATCGCTTATTTTCACAGGCAATCGAAAGTGGTTACTCGTGATATGAAACGTTCATCCGTATTCGTGGAACTGCATGACTTGATATCTTCGGCACTATGCGGTCTTAAAACTTCCTTTAAGTGACATCGCAATTTTTTACATGGACTGAACTGGTAAGTGAAAGCTCAACCGAAGCGATGATTCGTGGCGGAAAGCGGAGCTTATTCGGATAACCAAACAAGTCTACAAAACAATTCACTGAACCAGGGATTTTTTAAGGAAAAAATTTGGTGCCCGGTATGGACCTGTAGGGACCCGATTTCTTTGATTTTAGGGACCCGATTTTCTCTGATTCTAGGGGCCCGGTGATAATTTTCTCTGATTCTAGAGACCCGATTTGAAATCCTAGGGACTCGAATCGGGTCTCCTAAAAGACCTTAAAAAAAACCTGCACTGAACACATGTACAACTTAGGAACACCAAACTCATTATGACCTGATTGAAAATATCTTCTCGAATAGAATCGCAGTCAGTCTGATATTTGCATGCTTGACATGTGGCAGTAGCGAACGACCCTGTAACAAAGTCAGAATTCGCATTTGTACAGACAGCAGGCAGTAGGCGCTCAGCTATACGCATTACAAAGTTTTGCGGGAAACTTCCGCAAACAAGGGAAGTGGGAGGGTTTTGGAGTCTTCGTGAAAGCAGAGGGTTTCAAGAAGGAAGCCCGACTTTAAATGAAAGGCATTTTAAAAGGACTATTCAGCTCCGAATCAACGGGGCGTGAGGAGTTCCTTAACAACAGAAAACGTGTGTATGGAAAAGCAACAGTTGTCATAGAAATTCACTAGATCAGGGGTCGGCAACCTTTTTCGCAGTGCGGACCGGTTTAAACCTGACATTATTTTGCGTACCAGCCCTCAATCAAACAAGGAATGTTCGGTGCATGCAAATTTATCACAACTCGCAAGTCATCATGGCACTGGTTCAGTGAGAGATCTGGGCTTCCTTTGCCGCAATAAGATGCTCCGACCTGTAGGAGCAGTGTGTTCCATATGTCAGTCGTTCCAGTCACTTTTGGACCAATTCGGCCTTGGTTCCGCCCGGCCCGGTAGCAAACCCTGACGGACCGGCGCGTGGTTACCAACCCCTGCGCTAGATGGGTTGATAAGATTGCATCCAGGCGATCCAGCGCTTCTCCATAAACCATTGGGCAATTATCACGCACGATCAACTTTCGTATGCGCGAATGCAGAAACAAAATCGCTGGTGTGTTGTAGTAGTGTTGTATTAAAATGGAACGTGGCGTTATAAAGCTGCTCAAGAGGACGTTTCAATATACCATGACATTGCACAACTCGCTTGATTCCAGCAACCTGTTCCAGAGTGTCGATGTTCTGAGTGTAGTTTCGCAGCAGCTGACCAGACTTTTCCAGCATGGCAATAAACCTGTAGCACAAATCACACGTCATGAGTGGCGCCAATGTCAGAGTACAGGGAAGCACCAGCGTAAAACAAGCAACATGTGCAAGGAACAAGAAATTTACTGAGTGAATAATGCTTAACGACAGGACGCAACCATGCGTACCAAGCACAGATGCGTGACGCGTACCTGTGGATCCGGCTCGGCATGTACTGACCCGGAAATATTTCTTTCGCAAACTTGAAGAAAGGTCGCGGATCTTGCCGGAAGTAGGATATGTCAAACATGGCCTGCACAAGTAGCAGATATTTGTGAAAAGTTTAGCAGCAGTCATGAACGCTTGTTCGCTCACAAGTTCAGGCAAAGGACTTTGTACAACAACGGCGGTTAGGTTGTGCAAAAAAATTGCAAGTCACCTCTTTCGTTAAAACAGTCTATAGAGCAAAGCAGTGCCGTGGATCAAAAATTCGACATGTCGGCACAATTAGCAGTATGCGACGTTGATGTATGAAACTAGGTTTGGAACATTTTTGAAACAAATTGCAATTTTTAAATCGCAAATTGAAATTGCTACGAAACAGCCAAAAAACGCTGAACGACTAATCAGGAGTCTAACCTGTCGCGTAGCCTTTGGAANATGCACGTAACAGAAACGAATGTCTATGTTGGACCAAACATACCTCAGGACTGGGTAAATTGGGGAAGTCGACAGCAAGTCTGGCATAAACTCCATCCCGAGATCGAAAATCCGGGATGCCACATGATACTGACACCTGCAAGTTTTTGATAAATTGAAACAACCAACGTCTTTATAACTGCAAAGGAAACGTTCGATCAAAAGGACGACCCACGCCAGAAGGACAGAAAGTGAACGGTCATGCAAACTGGGATAAAGAAGAATGCGTGCAAGTTTAAGTATGCATAAAACAAAATTAGAACTGATTTGAGAACATATATACTACTTTTGTTTTGAACAACCACCTGAAGCAAATTCCAAAAATTAACATTTAATCCACATGAATAGTTTGTAGTCGCGCTTTGCACAACTATCGCTGCGTCAACTTCAACTGTCCGCCCAAACGGCAAGTACAATATCACTTGTCACTCATTGTCGCCAAACAATTATTGCTAATAAGAAACAGAACTACTTTAAAATTCTAACTACATCCGCCATAATGTTGCGTTTCTGATAAAGTTTTTAATTATCATGTCAAGATTTTTTAGGGTCAATTGCAAAATAATTCTTATTGGAAAGAGCAAAAAGGATTGGTCAATGCAAAAGCTTAATGCAGTACAAGCCGAAAGCAAGAGAATTTCTTGGGTCCTTGGATGTAATCAATTTTATTCTTTCAATGAGTATATGTGGCATTAAAATGTTTTCAATTTTTGGCAACTACCACAAAATATTTTCTAAAAATACATGTACTTTCAAAGCTAGCCCCTCGCTGGAACAATTCACTGCAAAAAAATAGAAAATTCCAAAGTGCTTTTCTAAGAAAATCACTAACGTAGTGAGGATATAAACGCTAATTCCAACAAAACAAACATTACACCCAAAATGAGTAGAAATTGATTTTTCGTTCACAACACAATGAAGTGCAGAAAGAAGCAGCAAGGAAGTTTTTTCCTATAAAGTCAATAACCATTAAAATAACGGTTTTGCTGAAGCAATAGACCACAACCTTTGCATCGCAAGAATGTTCACAATTCATGAAGCAAACGTTACGATGTCTTCAAATAAAAGCAGTATGAATGGGAACGAAACCAAGAAGTTATACATAGCGAGTGACGTAGAGAACAGCAACAACTTGAAAACATGCATTTTAACACCATAAGCATAAAAACCAATCTGGCAGCCAACTCCATCACCTTGAGTAAACACTCCCTAGTGAGTATTGCTATGGAAGAGTATCGTTCATGCCAGCATACTGGCAGCAATAACAGTTACTGAACTGATGGCAAAAACACAAGAAAACAGTATGGATGCTCAAGACGTGCTTCTTTCTCTGCAGTAACACAAAACCTACATGTACCTGATAAAACTGGCTAACACAGACAGACAACGCTTACACCAGCACCGGTGAGAATAATAATCTTCTTCGATGACTTGATGAGTTCAATGGCGTCATCAAAAGTGTTCACAGAAGGCAACTTTTTTCTTCGAGGAGGTTCGCTTATCAGTCGAAGTAACTGATCAAAAATCCAGAACTCATATTATCACAAAAAAGGGTGAAAACTATGCAATAAACTTATAGTTTTTTTCAGATATATAGTTAAAATATATGTTGTGTGCACGAACACTACACAACGTGGTAAAAATCTATGATTTCACTTGATGTTCACAGCAAGGGAATTATAAAAAGATTGAAAGATACAATTTTAGTAAACAGGATTGCAAAGTAATGCAACTCTCAGTTGAAATAGTAGTTGCTACTACGCAACTCAAACATATCGTCTGATTTCTCTGCGTTGTGCAATTATATGATTTACTTCAGTTAAGTTACCTGCTTTCATGCCAAACTACAACACATTCACCAGTCACCACACTTTTAAAACCAGGTTCAACTTTACTGCCAGTTTTAGTTTTCAAAAGCATAAAACCCAAACAAAATTTGACTGATGCAAAAAGGCCTGCGTTACGTTTATCTTATAGGTGCGGTTCTCACACTCAACAACATTTTTCAAGAGATTGCAGTTCTTTCCATCCAACGTATAAATTAAGTGGAAATTTCACAAACAAACACCAGGGTAACTATCACACAATATGATTAACTGTACCATAAGTGGTTGACTCACCAGTCTCCAAATGGCCCAATCATTCAGGTCTGTAGGAACTGCGACTACACCTGGGACAAGTCTGGTAAGAATTTCACGAGGATCAATACCAGATTGCATGTGATTATGTATCCATTCAAATGCCCCTGTAAACCAACTCAAATAGAAATCTTCAAGTTACTAGGATTTCAGCTTTTCAATGATCAAGGACATGTCACTGTTTTGTAAAACATCCGCAAACTATTCACAAAAATCCTGATAGTTTCAAAGAAAAATACCCATGTGATGGAAGAAGCTTTGAGTGTGCATATGACACCTATTATGATATCCAAGCTGTGTATCAGAACAAGGCTGTACAAAAATGTCTAGTCATGAGTCATTTTTCATAACTTTTTAGGTGGGGTTATGTAGAACCTTCTCAAAAACAAACATCATAAAATTCATGGCTGATAAACTACTAATCATAGCTACTCATTGCAAACTGCAGATATTTCTGACTTTTGCTATGTGAGTATTTCTGACTTTTGCTATTAAGTCATTCATACCATGAGTAGACGGTTGCCAATCACTTTCACTTGCTGTTGACAATGGAGAAGCATCACCCTCATGTTGGATTGAAATCGGACTGTTTTTTTCATGCCCATCTATACTGTAACTGTCAAAATTATACATCATGAAACCATGTTTCCACCAAACAATGAACAGTAAGGTAGCCGAGGATATGTTACTGACAATTTATGTGTCAGGGGATGATTTATAGCAGTGGTTTTCAACCTGGGGGTCACAACCCATGATAGAGTCACACAACTGTTTTGAGGGGTTGCATATAGAGGCGGGCAAACACTTGAGCTACAACTGCAAAAAACAGTTTTGACATGTTTGTTGCAATTGGACAATGAAAGTCATGGATAGGGGTTGTTGAGTTATAGTAAACTGTTGAATAAGCTTCAAATGACTTCTATCTCATCTAATAACAATGAAAAAAGTTAAAACTCTTCGAAGCAAAAGTGCACATCTTTTGAACATAACCTCAAAACCCTTTGTCACACTGGTATGACATACACCGTCATGTTCCAACAGAACCTATTTTCAATTTAATATAAACATATACTGGTTCATATAATGGCAGTGAATATACAAAATGTTAATTATATTATGTCCCAAAGCAACTTGCCTTTGTTGAGCACTGTTATCAGGAGGTTCTCCACTTAACATTCGACATGCATCTTCTGCAATAAATGAAACAAAAAATGTAATAAACCGAATAAAAAAGCAAGATAGAAATGAATTACCTATAGGTCTAGCACACAACCAAAGAGCAGTTATCTCAACAATGTCATATTAGAAAGGATTAGAGAGAGGACAGCACAAAGTGGGAGATCAACGAACATTTTTGCCATATTTTTATTAGACAAAGATGAGCCTTGACAACCTGGTGTAATACAAAAATGTGAATTTGTCAGGATGTTTGAATTTGGAATACAAAACATGAAATAACAAGTTAACAAGAAATATGTAGTTCATGCTGAAGTTTAAAATGAGAATTAAAGGCTATAGGTTTGCTGCAAGCTTTGAAAGAATCTGCCTGTCATGTTCTGCTTTCATGCCTTTACAATGATTCATACTTGCACACTGTGCTTTTTAAGGTGTTATGAGTGACCGAAACGGTCTCTCAAATTTTTCCAACAGTCTCTCAAAATACAGCAGAAACTCTCTTTACAACCACCACCAAAACACACTAAAACCTTGTTTTGTGACTATCTTGGTATTTACATGAGTCTCTCAAAATGTCTTAATGGTCACCAAGGTCAAGCCTTTAAAAAAACAGCTTGCACATATCTACATTTTAACCAGGTTTTTTTTAAGGAAAATGTTAGGAACCTGGTATGGATCTGTAGGGACCCAATTTCTCTGATTCTAGGGGCCTGATTTTCTCTGATTTTAGGAACCCGATGATAATTTTCTCTGATTCTAGGGACCCGATTTGAAATTCTAGGGACCCGAATTGGGTCCCTAAAATGCCTTATAAAAAACCTGTTTTAACATGTCTCCACAAGGCCAATGCAGTTAAATTTGATTACCAAGTGTTTTACTAGGAAATCAATTTACATAGTCTATACATCTTCAGTCCTGTAAACCACAAGCAAAAGCTTACAGGTTAAACAAAGAAAAAAGTAAAGCAAGATTTAGAAAAGGCACATGAACTGTAGTTTCAAATGCACACTATGACAGGGGTGGGCAAACTTGTTCAATAGAAGAGTCATTGGCAGAAAACAAAATACACCAGCGAGCTGCAAAATCAGTGGGTATTGTCAACACAGTTCATTAAAGAATGCAAACTTCACATAAAATGACCTACATCAAACCGTGTAGACTACTTGGCAACTAACCCTACGAATTTGTGTTTAAACATGAAATATGAAACAAACATTAAACATGAGGCAACAACTCGCTATTAATTTTAGATACTGATATCCAGCNAGAAGAGCCACACAAAACATGTCGACAAGCTGCAGTTTGCCCACTATTGCATTATGACCATTNATGATAGTTTCACTGAAGCCAAAAAACATGTTTTTTTGTTTAAAAAATGCTATATGAAAAAATACACAAACAACAATTACACTACCATTCAAAGATTGATTATTGTTTATGTTACTTGTGGAACCATCAATCTTCTTTTTCTTTACTGGCACTTCCAGATTGTCATCTACTGACTTTTCATTCATTGTTTAACAACTAGTCAATTATGGCAACTATTTGTATGTTCTATGCTACTTAAAATTTAAAAGTTTTCAAAGTCAATAGTTTGAAGCTAATAGCAGGTATACTAAAAATGGTTAGCCAAACTAACATACAATTTTTGTTTTATTATGAAACATAACAAAATCTTTAATACAGTAGGCTCACAAAACTTTGATGGTTTATTTTCTTTTCTTGCATTGTTGTCTTTTGCTTGCTTTTTGGCTTTTAACAAATGATGTGAACTACTGTAGTTCATAATACACTTATATGGCAATGACTGAAGCCTTTTACATTTACAACACATTACTTGGTTTATTTACCAAGAATAAACAGTCCATCTCAAAGACACACCAGGAACAACATCAAGATCAAATAATCTGATCTAAAGACTCTGGTTGACTTTAAGTAAAAATTCAAATTGCTCTTCTGTCATTAGCAAAGCTTGTTTAGTAAGCTTTTCTGAATCAAAATATTTGAATAAAATGCCTTTAGCTCTATCACAAAAAAATTGTTTTATTCCAGTCATCTTACAATATTTCAAAAACTTGAATACTATTTGTAAGAAGATGTCATTGTTTTCCAGTAAGTTTTTCAAGGCAGATGGAACAATGTTCACCTGCAGGATCTCACAGACATTGTGACTTCAGTCCAATTCTTAGACCCACAACTCTGTAAAGCTTAATTGTGGTGTCAATATCATGATGCTAACCATAGTTCTGCAATATGTGGATAGCCTACTGTATTTTTTGTACCATAAGGTGCACTGGATTATAAGACGCAGTATCAAAACTTGAATGCTCACTGTTCTTTTATCATATATAAGGTGCATTAAATGAAGCAAAAAAGTCCAAACTTTATTCAACTCTTTCACAATAATTCCCGAGTGCCAACCTAGCCACTGGGAGTTTGATCCGCCATTAAATACAAGGGAGTTTAATCTGTCACACATGCCAACTGCTAGACATGAATAGAATGAAATAAAAGTTGTGCACGTGGTTGATTTGCTGTGCACCAATGTAGTCAGGAGCCCTGTGGACTAATAAGATCTGTGGTATGTACTAGCTACTCTCAGAACCATACAAGCTGCTCATTGCAATTAAGGGCTTATTACATAGCATGGTCGATTTACAAAAAACTGTCACTAGTAATTAAATAGCACCATTTACCACACACAATGGTTCTAGATAAGAAAGCACGTAACCATATGCATACATTCAGTGCGCCACATTATAAGGCGAACTTTCAATGTTTGAGTAAATGAAAGGATTTTTAAGGTACCTTATGGTCTGAAAAATATGGCAGACGTCACAAGTCATGACATTATGATTGAAATAAGTCTTTTCTAAGACTATATTACTCCACTTTTCAACCAACCCTATTTTGTTCTTCATGTATCCAGCACCTACTATTGGATTAGCACCAGCCTATTGCTTTACTGCTAAACCTTTTTATAATCTATTTATACCTGTGTCTACTCGACCTCATTTGGAGATTCTATGTGCCTGGTGGGACATGCATGCAACCGTGGTGCTCCATGGGTAATTGTATTACATCATGACTTTTGTGCAGATAAACATTGTTTTTGCGCTGACTATGCTTTTGATTTGAAATGTCAGGTTTATTGCATTGCTCTGTGCCTCATAACCTTTTATGTTGCTCACTTCTCTCTCCTAGTAAGTGCATGCTTCACCAGCTCATCTGCACATAATACAGTACATCAGCTCTTCACCCATTACTTGCCCACCATTATCTGTGTTATCTTATTGACTATTGTAAATGATTTCATTAACATTTATATCTTGGAAGTGTCTACATCGATGGTCCGCTTTCATTTGCCATTTTAGATTTTTGAATATATTGCTTGCTTCTTTACAAATCTATTTATTTCCACATTTGCCACTTTTTCCATGTTAGTTTTCATGGTTTTTCTACCACTGCCCATTTGACAGCTTGCATTTGCTTTGGCTTTTTGTTTAATTCGGCCTATTTTTCACTTCATGTGTCTTTCTGCATACCACACAAGCTATTCCCTCTCTGATGGTGTTTAAAAGAAAAGCTTGTTGCTTGTTAGTTAACTCATGAATTCACCTACTATAATTTCTGTTGAAAAAACTGTCATTTTTTGCATGATGGCTTTTTGCATTGTCACTGTGTGCACTGATATAATTAGCTGATTCCTAAGAAACCTCTCTTGTTATGTTATCTCTCTTTATCAGTTACAACATCGCTAACAACCAAGGTAAAGTTTGCTGCACTTTCTACCAGAAGTGTGCACATTTTTTGTGCTACTGTGTGGTGCTTGAATGGGACTTTGGATTTTTTGTATCCAGACTGAGGACTCTGGCTGCTTCGAACAGAATTCATAATGAGACTTTCCATAATCTTTGCTACATAGCAGGGGCTGGTGTCAAGCAAAATTTCTGACTTCACACTATATGTGCGCATGTACAGATTAATATTCAACATATCAAATACACTGAGAAAACTGATGATCAGGGCTTAGGCTTTGGTGTTTAGGTAAGTGTGTCGCGCTAAGATTTGGGTTAGGATTAGAAAAAGAAAAACAATTGAGGTCTAAGAGTAAGTCCAATATTTTTCAATGGTTGTAGTTATTGAATTATTCCCATACTGTAGACTGTTGTGGGTGTCTGACATCTTAGCAAAAAGTTTTAAATTTACACAACACACATCAAAACTCAAAAGCAATCACCAAACTTTATTCCTTTACTCAGAAAAACAATTAATAACCGGCAAATAGAGAAATAATAGATCAGAAATTTTGCAAAGGTCAGAAATTTCACTTGACACCTNNACAAACCTTGGTAAGATGCATGTTAATCTGGCCATATTTTCATTTGTTAGAATACGTTATTCAAAATTAAATGCCACAGCCTGGCTTTGGAGCACTCAGACACAGGCTGAAGAAAGCACTCTCTACAATGCAACGTTACTCAATGTTTGTGCTTCACCTACCACAAACCGCTTCAATTTTACGGAAGATCCTTTGCGTTTCATAATTTTTTTCTTTACTCAGAATGTGTGCAGTTCATGTGCTAATGTTTCCTTGGGAATTCTTAACCCTGCTCAGGATAACAGCACAGTATCCTCACCCCGGAGCTTGTTTTTTGTTGATTTCATATTGCCTACTTAAAAAATGTTACAAACCTGTGTTTCCATGACTTTTCCTGATTTTCAGAGACAAATGGAATGGTGTCAGAGATAGTTTGCAAAAATGTCCCTGAAACCCTATAAACAGAAACTTGAGGCACTCTGCTGCCCTTGGTTACCTGATGTGTGCTTAATCTTTCCCCCCCTGCTAGCTCAAAATTTGTATTTGATTTTAAGTATATAAAATCAACAAAAATCAAGACCCGGGGTGGTAGGCTACCATGTTATCCTGAACAGGATGAAAATGCAAAGGATCTTCAGTAAAATTAACACAGTTTTAGGGGTGGGTGAAACGCAAACATTTGGTAATGTTGCATTGCGGAGAGTGCTTTTTTCAGTTTGTGTCTGATTGCTCTAAAAAGCCACGCTGTGGCATATAATTTTGAATAACGTATTGTAACAAATGAACATACGGCCTGATCAACACGCATCTTACCAAGGTTTGTCCAGTAAGTACTTTACGTTCATTCTTTATTTGAAAGACATAAAGACATGAGTGCCTCAAGAAAGCTGCATGCAGTACAGTGGAAATCGCTTAAGGGAGCATCAGTTTGTAGAGCAACAGTTTGAACAGTTAACAAAACAGTTTACAAACTGTTTCTTTGAACTGTTTAGACGTTTAACCCTTGTGGCACTGAACCATGATTTGCTTCGATTATAGCAGTTTTGATGATTGCAATCCATTAGGCAGGATGATGAAAGCGGTAAACTTTTTGAAGATCGTCATGTGTGCTTTTAAATAAAAGTAATAGCAGAATGCAAACAAACAGCATTGATGTTTATTTTTAACACATAATATGACTAAACGTGACTTGGGTGGTACTCCAAAGAAAAGAACAAGGTTTACGGCAATGCTGAGGGACAAAATCTACGCTGGTTTTTATAAAAAAATTCCAGTCCAAGACTTGATGGGGAAAACACTAAACGGAGGGCCGGCGGGCCGGGCGGGCTGGAGGGCCGTGTTGCCAAATGAAAAACATGAATTTTCCACAGGCTGGCGAGCTGCACAGAAGGTCGGGCTGCACTACAGGACGGGCCAGCCAGCTGCACATTAAGGCGGGCCGGTGGGCTGCACATTAAGCTGGGCTGCGGAAAAAGGCGGGCCTTTTCTGCAGCCTACCCCGCCCTTTTCCACAATCCGCCGGACCGCCTTTTTGTGCAGCCCGCCGGCCCGCCCTCTGTCTTCTGTGTAGCCCGCCAGCCCGCCGAAAGTTCACGTTTTTCATTTGGAAACACGGCCCTCCAGCCCGCCCAGCCCGACGGTCCTCCAATTAGTGTTATCCCTTGATGGGGGGTTGTACGCTGGTCAGACACAGCTGCTGCAGAGAAAATTAGAGGTAAATTGCACAATACCTACACTGACCAGCTATACAGAAAAGCTGGGGAAGAAGTACGCAATACCTGGCCTAACCAGTTACAAGTTGCAAAGCAAAGACGCAGGGGGATTTAAAAGTAGACTGCCAATTGCAAAACAAACCACCAGCACACGGAGATTATTTGTAAACTATAACCAAATTTGCCAGCTGCAAGGCAAGGAACTGCATTGTATAATAGATTGCCTTTAGGTTTCACTAGGAGGCTGACTAACTGCAAATCAAACATAAAGGTTTTTGCTATCTGTCTGATCAATCGTTATCCAGCTTGTAACAAAACATGCTAAACAGGCAATCACACAAACTTGGCACACCAACTGTAAACCAAGCTGAGTAGCCAACTAGGCAGGAGAGGTGGCCGGAATCACATTTTCAGACTCCGCTCCTGTTCCAAAGTTTTTGAATCCGGGCCTGGGTTTGAAAAATCTGAGAATGTGACTCCTGTTTAGTTTCCTGCAACCATTAATGCAACCTCCATTCAGCAATGTTTATTTCGTACTGAAGCAATGACGTTTGTAAAGACCGTGCAAACTCCTGTTACTACCAAAAATAAAACTGACTCTGGGTCCGGTTTCGGTTGCTCACAAGTGTTTGACTCCGGCTAGAATCCTGCTGGAATCGACTCAAGATCCGTGGCCACCTATTCTAGGCAGTACCCCGCACAAGCAATCTGCAGCTCAAGATTAGGTACCACGATCCATTGAATAAACATCCTGGAGATGGTGTCTCACTATTTATTTGAGAAAGGTTCTGCCTGCTTGGATATTTAACACTTATGTTAACTGTGGTATGCGGTATAAGCAAGTCGAAATGAATGCCCTTAGATAAGTATAGGCTCTAAATTTGACAAGCCGTATCTCATGACGTGGTAGTGACGTCATCACCAAATCTGGTGTGCGACCTTCTCTAACCACCAACTTTATTCGATGACGTCATCAATGACATCATCACTCGGGAAGTTGGGGAGGGCGAATTGTACAGTAGACCCTTTTCTATTTCAACAAACAATGCTTTCAGGCAATGAACGTCGAACCACAAAAATTATGATGATAGGTCACAAAAGATTCAGTACAGGGTTGCCAGATTTTTTTCGTAGCTAATGGCCAAAATCCTGATACAAAATGGCCAAAATAGCTGTTTTTTTTTATTTATGGCCAAAATCACGAAATGTTTTAACTATGGTAATTTCCATAATCATAGGCGTCTCAAATTGTTCGGAAGGCAGTATAGGCCTATTTTTTCGAAAAAAGCGGTTTTGAAGCAAGTTTTTACCCCAAAACCGCAATTCTGTCGTATACTTAATATGACCTGTTGCAACTTGCCTTTAGTTTATTTATCTTTATCTTAATAAAACTTAGAACCTTATATGGAACACTGTAATAATCTACAATAATTGCGGACACATGCTTCAATTCTGACCCATTTCTGGGTTAGACAATTTGAAGTTAACTTTCCAATTCAACGACAAGGCTAGAATTCTCTTGACCTTGTGCTCCAAGTAATATATGAACAAAAGATTAAAGTCATGAATTGCATTAAGTTGATGATCATAAATAATGAGTTAACCACATGCTCAAAACCAGTGGTTCCCAGACTGGGGGTACATTATCTCCCAAGGGTAATATGCGATTTATCAAGGGGTAACGCAAAACCAAACCACATTGTTGTTCTGTATTATGAGCAATCACTGCAAAAGAAATTTTCGACATGAAATGCGAAAACCTATTATTGGTGGATAATAAGACATAATCCCTACCTTGATTTAGGTAACGGTTCAAACAAGTTTGGGAACCGAACTACTCCTCAAAACCATCATTAAGTTCACACATGAACGAAAGGGCAGGAACACTTTAGATCAAACATGGACTCATGACAAGTCCAACTGAAACACTTGCACAAAATCCTCTACATTGAAAGGATAAAATATTTACTACATCCTTTGAATATTACAAGGTTGAAGTTACTGCAGGGTGTTACTGTAAAAATGATCAAAAACTTCTAAAAGTAAAATCTTACCAAAAATGCAAAACACTTCTACTATACCATTATCAGTCACACAACCGAGTGCAGCGGTCTTCAGATACAGTATGTGATGAGTGCAGTAGATACCAATGGTAAACAAAATATTATCACTGACTGAAATACCTGTACAAAATCCTCCTACTGAAAAGGCTAAATCATTACTACACACTTCAAAGCAATAAAAGGCTGAAGTACCACGGTGTTACTATAACAATGAGTGACGAAGACCATCCGAAATAGCACAAAAGAAAAAGGCAAAATAATTTGTGAAAACTCAATTTTACAGTGACAAACCAAAGAAATGGCCAAAAAATGGCCAAATTTTACAAAATGGCCAAATGCGTTTTTTCATGGCCAGCGCAGTTTAAAAATGACCAAATTTTTCGAAAATGGCCAATCTGGCAACGCTGATACAGTAGTACAGTAAAACGACTCGACATTTTCAGCCACACTTTTTGTAGTGGATTCGAGGTTCGGGCGTTAAGTTGATAAACCTTAAAAACGCCTTAGAAAAGGTAATGTGACAAACAAACATATTCAAACAAAGAACAAGTTGTGAACGACACATCTAAATTTAAAAAAAAACAACTTTCGATTAGATTCCCTCTAGTTTATAAAAAATTTTTGAAATCAAGCCACTAAAACAAAAAATTCAAACTGTTGAGGGGCATTGACTCGATAAACTTTCGGTTCCTTCAATGCCCTGGCGTCCTTACTCTAATTTGTGTGTTTTCTTGCTGAATATCAATTATCACCAAATAAAATCAACTCAACTCAATTTAGTTTTAAACTACATTCAGACAACGATTTGATCATAAATTTAATATCGATATGGTCACTATATAACGAGACCATGATATCCTATGGAGACCATGATAACAATATCTTTGGAAATAGAGCATTTCACAAAGAATAACAAATTGTGAACACAGCTCAAAACAAAACAGAAAGCGGAGGTAAAACTTCCAGTAACTGACATATCAACAAAATAGAAAAGTATGCATGTGATGCAGCAGTTGTCAGTTGAGCATTGAGTTTGTGCCAGCCTGAACAAAGCCCATGCCCTGTCACCTTCTTTCACCCAGACCAGCCTGCGCCCTGCTCTGAATTTTCACTGTGCCAATAAAAGAAAGAGAATGCAACTAGAATGTTAATTTAACAATTAACCTGTCAGAGAAAATTTAAATTTATTCAAAGCTATTGTCCGACTCCTCTAAAAACGCTGAAAAATCCTCTCCTGCTCGGGCTCTGGTTTTTATTCAAAATTCCGACTCCGGGTACTGCTCCGGTAAAATCGCAGACTCCGGCCCGAGTCCACTCCGTTACTCCGGCTCCGTGATCACCTCTGTTCCGGACACGAGTCCTGACCTCCGGATCCGGTACACCTCCGTTTTCTTGCCAAAATTATTTGATCAAAATCCCTGGAAATCAGTGGCAAACTATCGATCACAAAAAATTTGAAACAAACTGATTTCATTACCAAGCTCATGTGACCCTAAAATAACTTGTTCAATGTTGAGAAAGTGACATTATTTCAAAAAAAGCACGACTCCATCCCCATAAACGCTTGAGGTACGTGTAGAAGAGACACGAAAAATCAGCAAAAAAATTCGAAATTTCGTCAGCAGCTCTTAGAGCTGCAACCAGACGTTCTTATAACTTTTCAAAACCATGAATGAAACCTTTGTCTCGGATTCGCGATACGATGCGTTTAGACCTGCCAGTGAAGCATCGTTACGATGCCAATGAGGCCCACTACATTCAAAGACCTACATCCAAACTTTACGAAAACCATGTTCATTGTCCGTTTGCAAAAATACATCATCTCTTTGGAGTTTTGACAGGTTTACATAACAACAACAGAGACTGAGCATGAGTCAGGCGCGTCGAAGCGGCTAGCTTCCTAAGAGAATTCCCTCGTGAGCCGCAATTACAGCATGCTCCCCTATCTATATGTCAAGTTTGGTGATGGTCGCGCAACACACCCGGCTTAATGCATTAGGCGAGGGCGCTGTGCTAATGCAGCTATTCTAATGGTTGTACCTTGTACGGGGCGCAAGATAAAGGTTGAAGAAACTGTAATTCACAAATTTCAATTTTTTCCAAGCAATCTTCGCCCTTTCGTCAAACAGGCACCCAGTGGCACGACCCATGCGTACCATATCCTAAATATGCCACTGAGACAGTCCGTGGAGTAAAAGGAAGAGATTTTTTCGTCAAATAAAATTAGAAAATGCTTTGTGTACAGGTAACCTGGGTTTGTATGCAGCAGAGGCACTATTTATTATTCGGAATGTTTAAAGCTAATTAATAACTGTCCATTTCTTTTCATCGACGTTACGAGGTGCGGTTTTGCTCATACCATGATTTATTCAGGTCTGCGATTATCATACTCAGGTGTTATATTAGCAAAGCAGGCATTTGCCAGCCCCCTTGTATTAATGTTGTTTTTGAGAAAATGCAACTAGGATTTTATCAAATCATGCATATATGGATTTCTGGTTTTTCAATGTACTTGCGAAAATGTGCTAAGTATATGTCACCAATGACTTGATGAGCAAAGTGATGGCAAATAGCTCAGGATAAGAACTGGTAACGAAAGGCAGTTGAGAGCATCTTCATCTACCGGATAGGTCAATACATTACTTTTAATACTTGACAGAAAAGTGAAAACTCAGTATGCGCCTATCTTTGGACTACTTCTGCCCTAACTTGCCAAAGACATGAAGTTAGCAACAACAATCAGACTTACATCTTAATAACACGCGCGTCCAGACTTACTTCGTCGACATCATGTTGTCTATCTTCACAGAAGCTGCACGACAGCGAACAACTTCGAAGTGAAAATCGTCCATTGGACTCATCACTAGCTCGTCACTGTCACTTTAAAATGCGCTCTGGTTGCACTGCTCCCATTCTTAACACGAATAGATCTTGCAAAATGCGCGAGAACCGACACACTTCATAGTTCGTTTACTGTATTAAAAATCTATATGATGCAACTTCACCGTCGTAATTTTCATTGCACATGTACAGTAGCTGCAGCGCACGGCAGCGAAGTGAGGCCCTCTCACGTCGCAACACAAGATCCAGGAGCGCTCACAGCGGCGTTGTTTGAAGGCCAGGCTTGACTCGGAGAATTTGTGAGTTCAATTCCACGCAAATTGCAACAATGCATGAGCGTGGGCGAATAACAGCAATGCTCGGCGAACCACATGACGCTGTTTTGTGAGCGCCTAATCACCGAAACTGGACGGCTGAGGATACAAATGAAACTAACGAGGCAAACGTGAATGAGTACAAACTACTTGCCAAGTTCGAACAAGGCATGAAAGCGGCAGATGTAAACAAAACGCGAGGCGCCACGAAAATCATTCAGTGCGACCAGGTGGTATTTGCTCGCATCAAAAAAACACTATGAACGGATCAAAGCCATGCTTAATTGCGCACCAGGCAAACATATTTATAAAGATTTGCTTGTCTTCAATTTTTGTTCCAACTGAATGAGAAAAGCAGAAATTTTGACTATCCAAAAGCAGCATCCCCAGCACAATACATAGTCATGGGAAAATCACCAGGCAAGGAAGAAAAACAAAAACAAAGAGTGACATACACTTGAGCGAAGTATTGTTACTTTGTAGTTAAACCGTGAGCGGAATTCCCAGCAGCTGGACTGTCTTTTTGCTTGAAGTGTGGGCGCAAACGTGCGAACTTCTTCAGTGGAGACAATGACAGAGCATAAGCGAACCGAAACAAAAAAACGGGAACTAGGCTGTTTGTTCCTGCTCAAGCTCATTGCGGCAGTGCGGCTTTACAGGATGACTGAATGCCAAGCTTCATCCTCCAGATCGCACCACCTACATTGTTAATGGCAAGCGAAGAAAAAATGAAATGAGAAGACGTTTTTAAGTGTGAGCAGATCGACTAAAGAGTTCAATTAACATCGATAAGAAATAAGCCATTTGAAGGCAAAAAAACGAAACGAGATAAACTACAATACACAATGTCAACATGTGAGGTTCATTATCTTCCACTATTTCAACGCGTCAAAATGCATGCCAGCTGCGACAATACTAACAAAACCGTCCTACATTATATCGACATCGTTAAATTTCACTTCCACCTAGCTGTACCAACTCAGTGCAATGATGCCAAGCAGAACAGCCATAAAGCATGGAGTACAGAGGGAAGCTTTTCAACGTCAATCTCAGGTTCTTTGGTTGTTTACATGCACCATTACCCATCGAAACAGGACAGTTTCTCCATAGAGGTCACACGGCCAAGAACAGCATTTGTTGTTTGGACCAGGAACGACCATGATTTCTTCCCCGATGAACAGGACAAGAGCGGTCGACAACTGCGCAGGCGCAAACCGTGGACGAGCGATTTTGAAACAGCTTGAAATAATGGTGTTGGACGATGCGAAGCCCTCCCACTCTCAAGTGCCAGCAGAGAAACGTTGCAGCAGGGTGGTGTGGCAAGCGTCACAGACTCTCACGGGTTTGGCGGAAGAGGCGAGAGGCATCGTATTGTCGCTGCAGGCGTTGCAGAAGATTTGACCGCAGTTGCGGCAGTGATGCTGGGAGAGAAATTAACACAGGTTTCGATACATAACCATAAACAGCACAACCTGGAACGTCTGAGCTGGGATCTGACAATTTCAAGAAAAATGCGAACAGCTAACGTTCGATTTTATTTTCCCAGCAGCTGCTGATAACACGGTGTTTATCACATGTAGCGTACAGGATAGATTAGCAAATTATCAAACAAGTGTTCTATTGTTCGGCTTGTAAGTATCAAACCAGTCAATGTTGCAATTAACATTCAGTCCATCTCAACGTGTTTTGATAAATTACGACCTTGTACGTCGCTTGTGGCTCACAAACCATAGTTTTTCCACCTTAGTCGTGGAAGACACGTCAGCAGTTAGAGCGCAGCAATAAACATTTTTTGCGAAGGTAGAATCGGCGAAGACGAATTTGAGACTACAACAAGCAGGACTGTGTGCGTCATGATGGGATCGATTCAGTAACAGTTACACAATGACATATCGAAGTTGGCAAAAAATCTGACAAAAGATATACGCTACACGTGCAAAGTCAGCACAGCTTACTTTTCTTCTTGAGATGTTGAAGGGCTGTTCGCACTGTACACAGCTCTTCACCTCCTTGTCTTTTTCCCACACACTGCCTGTCACTGATTTGTGAACTTCTTTCAAGTTTCCCAAATCTTGCCTGGATCTGATACGATACCAAAACATTAACACAAAAAGTTGCAAAACTTTCCCCTTTCAGTTGAACAGGTACTTTCATTATTGATCCAATCAAATCACATAAATCTTTAACCTGGGCGCTGCCAGTTCGTGAATATACTATGAAAATTTGGAAAGCCCTTGGAAAGTAACCTTAGACTAACGCTAACTACAATGTAAGCAATCGACTACTGAAAGCGAAAACGGCGTTCTCAGACACGTACTGGCCAAGTTGACCCGCCAGGTCGGTTATCGTCAGTTCTTGCTCTTTGCAAGTGTCTTTAAGATCTTGGTGTTCAAGCTTGAGTTGCTGAAGCTCGTCTTTCAATGAATCCATGAGCGACACTTTCTCTTTGAGAAGAGTTATTTCCTGGTTTAGTTTGAGCGCCTGTTCTTCCAGCGTCTGTCGCCACTCGCGCTCAATCTGCAAGTTGGTCAGTAGCACACCACTGCGGAAAGAAGATCGCACACACACTGAGTTTACTGCGCGACCACTCTTGCAGAACGCTCAGTGAGCAGCAGACACGAATGCGGAGGCTTCACGAATGCGGACGCTTCGTTTCAGTTCGGAGCAGCATACGAGAATAGAGTCACCTCTCATTATCATAGGACAGTGGTTCCCGAACTTTTTCCGATCGTGTACTATTTGTGGGTCCCCTACTGTCACCGCGTACCACCACCTCGCTCCTGGAAAGCTCAATCTGCCAAATACTGTGCCATTTGATCAAAAGTTTGGAAACCCAGAATTGACACAAATGCGACATGAACAAAGTGGCTATGAGAAATAATGGCCATTTTCAAAAACCAACAAGGAAAGTGCACAAAAATTCAGGAATTTATTAACATGACCCGACAAGTAAAAATTACAGCTGTGTTTTGTGAAGAAAAATAGAAAGTAGTCCTATTCGCGTACCACCTTGAAGGCCTTCGCGTACCAATAGTGGTACGCGCACCGCAGTTTTGGGAACCACTGTAAGAGGAGGATGCAATACTAATGTCTATTCTCAGAATAGCACATGTCCGTTAAGATCAGGATTGTCTGTTGGTGTTGCCAACACAGAAGCGATCGAAATACGCAAACTGACAGTACGATATGTAGCAGTCTGTACGATGATTGGATAGAAACGAGACATACTTCGCACAATAACTTTCTTAACGGAACAAACAGAGCCAATTAACCGCTAATGTAAAAGGTGTGTTGCTGAAGCAGAGTTGCGCAACACACGTGCCCAATACGGCACGCTATACGTTCAAACATGGCACATAAGTGATTAGATCCAATGATGCGTATCGCCGTTTCTCCTTAGAAGCCCAAAGACGTTTTTGTTAAACTTCGGTTTAACAAAAACGTCTTCAAAGCAGCAGTTTTCGGGACACTAAATTTTCGTGTAAAAAAGAATGCTTCATTATACTGTACTCGCTTTGTATTCCTTTTGGAGCATCACAAGTGATCTGTTCGAGCTTCGAGCTGAACTTGGACACCCCTGTGTTAAAGTGTCACGTGACTGGAGACGACCAAGGTTTTACGAGATCAGTCTTCATTTTAGACCAACCGCGAAGTTTTACATTGTTATGCTGGTGATAATCGACATGCTGACACGTCTATCACGTAAATTCCTATCCATTCGTAGCTCATACTTCAGTTGCATTACTTGATCCAACAAGAAAGCCTTTTACTATTTTTTATATGTTTCTGTACACCAACTTGTTATTCTCACGTGGCGTCTCGCAGTCTGACAGCTTAATGCATCGTGTACTGGGCCTGGCATAGCAATAAACAAAGTGGTTATAATGAAATGATCGTACCGCTTTTTCTCAGAGTCGTCCAGTTGATTAGTGAAGCGCTCAACGCGCTCTCCGGCGACACTTGTCTGCCGTTGCGATTCGGCCAACCTGGGAAGTGAAGCAGGAGGAACAAGAAAGAAAAATATAAACGAATGAAAAAAGCGTAGTCTTTTGAGATTTGACAGACGTAAAGAAAAACAAACAAAATAAACTTATGAAAAAACAAAAAAATGAAGAGGAGGTTTTCACATGCGTGAGTAGACAGGTAAGAAGCAAGGAAGATTGCTAAGAGCCCATCCACCCCCTTATAATCTAACCTAACACGATCTGAAGCAAAGGTTTCATTGCGATTCCAGCAACAAACAATTTACTGGTCTATAGGTAGACCCGTTAGGCCGCTTTACACCTCAGCTTTTCTGTTTTCTCATGTCCCTTCAGGAACGCCATGACGGCTTCCTCATCATTCAGTTATTTTCGCTTAAGAATCTGTGAGCTCAACAGCACTTCCCTTCATAACTCGTTCATGATTGCACTTCTCCGCGCTATAAACTACACCTACGCGACAACTGTGTGGACCACTGCTTTTCAAACACACATGTTATCGTGGTTAAGTTCTCCTGAATAACGGACGAAGCGGGGCCTATTTTCCAATCTGGACGTGCAGTGTACATTCCAAGCAGGAAAACTGCAAGCCTCTGACGAATCAACGACTAAAATTTTGATTATGAGATGGCCGCAGTGCACAGCTTCAAGCTTAGATGCGGAACACACATGTGCTTACAATATTTGTAACTACAACTCGCGCATAGCCGTGCGGTTGTTGGGGGAGCGGCGGCGTAAGAAATACGAATTCAGGCAAATCAGGGAAGCACTGGTCAACTTTCGGGGGAAAATCACCTCCAGTTTGAATGCAACTAAGGTTTTCAGTACAAAAGAAAATCGCGACACACAAGGAAGTGACAACTGAGGAATGAGACGATTAAAATTGGGAGATAGTCGGCGATCAGTGGCAAGATGAGGGTACTACGCAAAAACTATGGCTTTCCTTTTAACTTCTCTTGCAACCAAATTTTGGAAGATTTGGTAAGCTTTACACCGTGAACATATTTCCTACTCTTTCAAAAGAAATACATGTGAAAAGAAAGGCTGGAGCGAGAACTCAGAGAAAGGAAAAACTGGTTACCCTTCTAAAACTCCTACCTGCATGCTTTATGTGTACGTATTTTTAACCTGCATGCACTAACGAGCAACAAACTGGCACTAGAAAACTAACATCTACGAACGATTACTACGGCATCTCTTCCTGAAAAATAAATGTAAGTTGTCGAAACGTAAGCTATCGAGAATAAAATCAGGGTGATCTCATCAGGCAACCATAAATTGGTTTTCCCAATTCCTAGGTGTGCAGGCTGTACAGTATAGTAGAGCATCTATACGTTTGACTTTGCTTGACTGACAAGTGACTCCGAGGAAGCAACAGTGTGTGCACGCAAAGCAAACAGTTGGCAAAAGCGCTGCGGTTTAATCGTCGTCGGTTTAACGATGTCTGTGATCAGCGCAATCCAAATCCGATAGTGAAATCACTCAATTCAATGCTCCCTCATATATACGACATGAACCGACATTTTCCAACCTGACACTTTCCAACGGAAGTTTTCTCGTTGTGTTTTCCAGCATTTATTAATATATAGCGTACATTTATCCCAGTGGGTAAATGGAGTTTTACGCAGATGTAGCAAAATTAACAAATCGCGTATTAGCCCATAGAACGACCACGCTATAAGGAAGCAGCACAGCAAAAAAGGAAAAAGCGCAGCAGCAAAACTCACCAAGCAAAGCGAGGCCATTCAAATCAAGCCAATACCACAGCAGTTGTCAAAGCTAAGCAATAGAGCCAGGGAACCTTCCGCGGGGATACTGCAAAGTTGGAGTCACACCATGCAATATGTTTTAAAAGACGAACACCGTGGGCCGATTGCAAGAAAATTACTGCGAAAATTTCGCGGACCTCAATATTTTGGACAAAGAACCAAGAAACAAAGATGTAGGTTCAAAAAACGCTTGAAAGAGGTAAAACAGAAACAGAGTCAATGCCATTTCGAAAGATGGAGAAAAAACAAAGGGCACCAAAAACATTTTGAATCAAAGGAAAAAGTTCCACGAACATACAGTAAGCTCAAAATTTCCAGTGTTGTCGGCGGACTTCAAATGCTCTCAGCAAAACACTAACGACCTAGTCAAAGCCACACCAAATCGAGTTTGTTTCTTTCTACCCTGGCCTCTTCGCATTTCGTTCTGCGGTTGTGTCATGGGAACGAAGACAACATAAACAGATAGGAAAAAGAAAAATCAAGAAAGAGAACAGAGAAACAAAAAATTAAAAACTCAACTGTTATAATGACTTTGAGATTTTGAACAGAAGCAAAGCATTATGTTGGTCATTAGTATGAACTAGCAAGATCACTACAGAGCTAAGCGGCTTGAGTTAACAACACAATTTCAACACAAAAAAGCCAACACAATTTCAATTACGTGTGAAGGATAACAAACGCTTCTATTTCGAAAAACACAGAAACGAGCGACTGTACACAGATCACAAGATGTTAACCAAGGGGTCATAACCAGGAGGTCTGGCACTTACTGTTCTTGCAGCTTTGTTATTTGCTGTGCAAGTTCTTGAGTATCTTTTTCAAACTTTCCTAGAGTCTTGGTCTTTTCTTCTTCTAGTTCTGTCTTTTCCTGATTAAGCAAACAAAGAGCTTGAACTGATGAAGTCGAATCAGCAGTGCTTGTACCTTTGTGACTACCACACTAAAACTGACACGTAACACGTTTGCACTGGATCTTCACCACTGCAGAAATCAATAATGGGTTATTGGTTTGGTTGTGGTAATTTAGCTAATCTACGCTCGCCTACACTTAATTTTCACAGATTTATTTTCCGATAAACCCTGCGTTGCAAAATTGCAGAAAAAGTTTTTTTTTTACCATTTAAGTAAAAGCACATGCACGTTGAACATAGTCATCATGAAATGATTAGATTATGTTTGGTGCTATTGGAAGGAAAACCTGCAAGGCTCTATAATAAACTGACGCTATGCACAAAACATGCCAAAAAGGTCATTGCCCACCTGGAGCTTCTTGTAGATATCAAGATTGATCGCTTTGACATTGTCCAATTGTTCACGCAAGGTAATCAAGCCGTCCTGTTTGTCGTATATGTCCTTCTCGAGCAATCGCATTGCAACTTCTAGCTCATTTTTGAGCGACATTTGCAGTTCGAGCTCCTTCTCGACATCCTGCAACGCGCAAACGAATATTTTGCTCAAGGACGTAAGGGTGACTGTATTGTAACGTCGTGGTTGATCGCCAAACAGCACTAAACCAGCAGCTAAAGAATCGACCACTTCCGTTTGTAGTAAAGCCAAACTTTTGACGAGATACTATGAGCCAACGTTCAAGGAACAACATGGTCTGGGATGAAATCACGGGTTGAAAAAAAAAGGATGATACCAAATAAACTGACAACGGACGTTCTGTAATAAAAGTTCTCAGAGTCCATTTCTTTAATAAAACTAAGCACAGCTGCCATAAGCAGTGCGAACAACAACTGACGAAAAACCCAGAGGTTATTATCAATATATCTTATTGATGATATCCTCTGGCTACTGCGTCAATGCCTCTCTACGCATTTCAGAGGTTTTAAGTTACTGCCACCGAAACGTGAGGCTAACACCTTTTTGACGAGTCCCGTAAATATCAAATCAACTCCACGCTACGTATCTCATGACGACGTAATATCTCATTGCATGCCCAAAATTCTATGTTAAGTCATACGAAAAGAAAACAGAGTGAGGATAAGTCAGTAACCATGCACATGGGACAGCAACAGGAAAGACAGTCGGATGCCAACCATTCTCATCTGCGTTTCGTGTCGCAGCTGCTTTTGTATCTGAGTGTACATCTCGTCGAGTTCCGCTCTCGACGTGCGAAGTGTTTCCCGCTCGGTGTCCAAATCTTTTTCACGATCCTGTGCGCGCGAAACACACTCAGCTCAGGTTCGCCCAACATGTCATTCCTGACATATTTTTATCAAACGTGGCATCAAAAACACGACACGCGGTCTTCGTCACGAGCTTTTGATTGTTTCTGCGTTACAGACGTCAGGTGCACTTGTTATAAATCAGTGGGTTTCCAAACTTGTTCGAACCGTTACCCAAATCAAGGTGGCAATTATATCTTATTACCCTCAATATTTCTTGGTTCCGCGTTACCCCCCGAAGAATCGCATATTACCCCCAGGGGGTTATTTACCCCCAGTTTGGGAACCGTTGTTATAAAGATACAAGGAACCAATCAGGCGAACGCACGTTGTGACGACTGACTGGTCAATTCCATGAATTTCGACGCTCCAAGGTGTCGTTTTAGCAAAAATCTTCTACAGCGCTTTGTCGAAACACGGCGTTCCCAAACAAAAGTGCACCTCTATCGTCTTTTGATGAAATGCGGTCATGTCTTGCTTCTCGTTGATCATTCGCTGCTGTTCGTTTCGCAGCTCCTCCACTTGAATCTTGAGAGCGTGCAGTTCGGTTTGCATGGTTTGGTTCCCGCTTTCCAGCTCTTCGTTGCGTTTCTGAATCTCGCTGGAGGTCGTTTCGAGATGCCTGCACAGAAAAGAACAGACTATGTCACTAATATGAATCTCCAAAGTATTAAACTTCCGGGTATAGCAGAGTTTCAAGCCCCAGAAATGAATCGCGGTTTACTGTCGCCTACCAGATAGGGACCGATCGCAAGTGAACACGTCACCTGTTGCGCTCCTCCAAGTAATTCTTTTGATCCATAATTTTCTGCATTTGGTTTTCGGTTTCTTCCTGTTCGTCCTGAGTGAGATGGCTGTTGCCATCCCTCATGTACAAGCTATAATCGATCACCGTGACCTGAAAAACGAGGTTTACATCTGTACGTGACCAGCAACCGCTAATCAACACCTACGAAGTTTGCCCAAACTAGCAGAGTCTATCACTTTCCTGTCTTCAATCATCCCAAATATCTACAATGTAAAAAGCATCACAAAATAGTTATAATGGTTCTTGCTAGCATAAATGAAACATACATATGTGAAGTACATGAAACAGTACTTCATATTCGTTTTTAGCGAAATTGTGAACACTCAAAATAAAAAACGCGCATTACGCATCCTAGTTTTGCGCCTAGGCCTGCTTCACGATCAGTAATCTCGACTTAAGGCCGATTAACTTGTTCAAAGAAAAGCAAAACAAATATCTTCACTCGACAATCGGCAATAAAAGCTACAAGCGCCAGACAAATCCATCGATTCCAGGATTCAACACATATAATATAGACAAGCCATTAGCTAAACAGCATTCAATGACCTTGGTCGGAAACAGCCAGGCAAGCACAGTGTCGTGTCATAACTAAAAGTGCACTACGAGGTTGCTGCAAGATTACCTTAACAAGGGCCGGGAAAAACATTTTTAACTGTTGAAAGGTGAGCATGCATGCACTTTCACATTTAAACTATTCAATTAAATGCCACCATTCCATGTTTTGCACTATCCATTACGATTGGCTTGGCGAGGCAGACGTTTACCACAGTTCAAATATCATCTAGCTGTTTGTTAACTGCATATATGCAAAAACGTTGCGTATATAAATGTACCGCATAGAACTGTTAATCATTGACAGGGCTTAGGTCTACTGCAAGCCATAGAACTCTTTCACGAGTTAGAAAACATTTGCCAAGCTATATTAACGGGATTATCTACGGAAGTACGGTGTAATCTGTTGTTCCAAAATATAGATTTCAGCACAATGATGTTTCTAAACGCTCGTAACGCCACAAAAGATACTCAACCTAGTTAACAGCTCACGAAAATCGGGAACCATTACCCAACAGGAGTGTGAAATATGATCCCACGAAGTTTAAGTAATTTTGTAACCACCGATTCTTTGTCCACGCAAACGTTACAGGCAATAAACTTGACGATGTCGTAAAGCATGGCAGATTCCTAAAACTACCTTACATTCACGGATGAGAACGTTCGTACTCGAAATGTTATATTTTTACTAATTCCCTGTACTCTTCCGCCCATTAGCACGCTCAAATGGACAAAAGTGCTGGAGTCACAAACAGACCAGATATTTTGCTACACATCTACGGGAAAAGGCATGATCAAGAACATGAGGCGGAGAAATAATAATTAATCTTTTGTTAAAACTGCGCACCAGCATTTACGGTGATATCGTTTACTCGCGCTGCGGCGACTGACTCTCAGCAAGAAATACCCCACAACCTTGTCGCCAGACACACTAATTCGGGTAGCCTCGAAAATCCCTTCAATCAGCAATGTAGAAATGCTCTGAGCTAAAACGAAAACAACGCGTTAGCTCAGTTTGTACCAATTAACGCGCAAGTCTCATCAGCAATCACTTCGTTCGATAAGTCGCGACAAGAACAAATACAGGTCATTTGCTTTCAATTCACTTAATAAGTTTCTTGATCTGAACAAACTGCTGGTGTATTACAACACGTTATGCTGAGAAATGAGTGTTGGTTGGCCATTCCTAACAGGGAACAAAACGTGCAAATCGCGAATTCCACCGCGCAAAGCAATGCAACAGAAACCATAGGGCTTCAACTGCAAGGTGGGTTCGCTTTTGAAAACCAGGATTTAAAAAGCCTGGAAATGATGTTTCGGGTTTATTTGCAAAAAATATTGCCAAGACCGGAGAAAACTCGTAACTCTCGGGGTACAACAACTAAAGCAGGGGTGGGGAGCCTGCGGCCCGTGTGAACATTTGTTTTGTCCCGCATCAGAATTTTCGTTACCTAAGTTTGAAGGCAACATCGCGTCAAAACGAAACTCCATGATAGGCAGGTGCTTAGAGTGTGAGTAAAGAGAAGCCACTCTTACTTATAGTGAGATAAAGGTAAAATTTTAGTATAAAATTAATTGATTTTGCGGCCCGCCAGCGATAATGCGCAATTTATGCGGCCCGTGATAGTAAATTGGTTTCCCACCCCTGAACTAAAGGATAAGAGGTACCAGTAAAAAAATTACGCACTGAAAATACTAATGTTTTTAACGCGCTAGTAACCCATTGGTCTGTCCTATCCAAATTTCACTAATTCTGGCCGATCTAAAACTACTGATACAAATATAAAAAAATATCTTCTGCCACGCCAAGCGAATTCTATCTTTTTATCACCAA